>Ga0163155_10001196_pt1 | contig 31627 bp, 41 predicted proteins | sample OliLakLV19SP4G1_FD_148611 | JGI IMG/M metagenome (GOLD analysis project Ga0163155, IMG submission 148611) | Freshwater microbial mat bacterial communities from Lake Vanda, McMurdo Dry Valleys, Antarctica - Oligotrophic Lake LV.19.SP4.G1 | ecosystem: Environmental > Aquatic > Freshwater > Lake >... | reverse complement strand
TCGAAAACCTGCCACGACTCATAGCCCTCCCCGACATGCCGATGGCGACCAGCGTGTGGCTCTACAGTCTGCCCCTCCTCGAATCCATCCCAGCCCTGCCGATGGCGACCCACGTGTGGCTCGTAAACCTACCACTACTCGAAGCCATCCCAGACACGCCGAAGGCGACCGAAGTGTTCCTCGAAAACCTCCCACTACTCGGCTACAAGTAACTATAATTCTTGCATATAACAAACGGAGCAAACCATGACTAGACTGTATATCGACAATCAAGCCGCTTATGACGACGCAATCAACAGCGGAGCTTTTGACACCGCTACCCGTGTAACCATCAAGCACCTGCCACTACTCGAATCCACCCCAACCCTGCCGAAGGCGACCCACGTGTTCCTCGAAAACCTGCCATTACTCATAGCCCTCCCAGACATGCCGAAGGCAACCCGCGTAACTCTCGATAACCTGCCACTACTCGAATCCATCCCAGCCATGCCGATGGCGACCAACGTGTGGCTCAAGAATCTCCCACTACTCGAAACCATCCCAGCCATGCCGAAGGCAACCAGCGTGTGTCTCTACAATCTGCCACTACTCAAAACCATCCCAGACATGCCGAAGGCCGCCAACGTGCGGCTCTACAATCTCCCACTACTCGAATCCACCCCAGCCATGCCGAAGGCGACCAGCGTGTGGCTCGAAAACCTGCCACTACTCAAGACCCTCCCAGCCATGCCGAAGGCCGCCAGCGTGTGGATCGAAAACCTCCCATTACTCAAGACCATCCCAGCCACGCCGAAGGCGACCAGCGTGTGGCTCAAGAATCTCCCATTACTCAAGACCATCCCATCCCTGCCGAAGGCGATTGACGTGGGGATCGATAACCTCCCACTACTCAAGACCATCGCAGACCTGCCGAAGGCGACCAGCGTGTGGCTCGATAACCTCCCACTACTCAAAACCATCCCAGACATGCCGAAGGCGACCTACGTAAGGCGCGATAACCTGCCCCTACTCGGCTACAAGTAACTATAATTCTTGCAATAAAAACGGAGCAAACACCATGACTAACCTATATATCGACACCCAAGCAAAGTACGATGACGCAATCAAAAGCGGAACTTTCGAAACCGCTACCGATGTAACCATCAGGAATCTCCCACGACTCAAAACCATCCCAGCCCTGCCGAAGGCAACCCACGTGGGGCTCGAAAACCTGCCACTACTCGAAACCATCCCAGCCCTGCCGATGGCGACCTACCTATCTCTCATAGACCTGCCACTACTCGAATCCATCGCAGCCACGCCGAAGGCGACCAACGTGGTTCTCAAGAACCTGCCACTACTCGAATCCATACCAGACATGCCGGAAGTGGCCGAAGTGTACCTCAAAAACCTCCCACGGCTCAAAACCATCCCATCCCTGCCGATGGCGACCCACGTGTGGCTCATAGACCTGCCCTTACTCGAATCCATCCCAGCCACGCCGAAGGCGACCGAAGTGTACCTCAAGAACCTCCCACGACTCGAAACCATCGCAGCCACGCCGAAGGCAACCCACGTGGGCCTCAAAAACCTGCCACTACTCGGCTACAAGTAACTATAATTCTTGCATATAACAAACGGAGCAAACACCATGACTAAATTATATATCGACAATCAAGCAAAGTACGATGACGCAATCAACAGCGGAGCTTTTAAAACCGCTACCCGTGTAATCCTCGATAACCTCCCATTACTCAAGACCATCGCAGCCACGCCGAAGGCGACCGAAGTGTACCTCAAGAACCTCCCATTACTCAAAACCATCCCATCCCTGCCGAAGGCGACCGAAGTGTGGCTCAAGAACCTCCCACTACTCAAAACCATCGCAGACATGCTGGAAGTGACCTACATAACTCTCGAAAACCTGCCACTACTCAAGACCATCGCAGACATGCCGATGGCGACCCGCGTGCGACTCTACAGTCTGCCACTACTCGAATCCTTCCCAAACCTGCCGAAGGCGACCGAAGTGTACCTTCACACCCTCCCACTACTCAAAACCATCCCAGCCATGCCGATGGCGACCCGCGTGTGGCTCGTAAACCTGCCCCTACTCGAAACCACCGCAGCCATGCCGAAGGCGACCAACGTGCGGCTCGTAAACCTGCCACGACTCGAATCCATCCCAGCCATGCCAAAGTTAACCGGCAACCACATGCGGCACTATAGCGATACGACCCGGCGCGGTGTTGACATATTCGAGCAAAAAAACGGCCTTTACCGATTATGCATCCTACGCAACCACGGCATCAAGCATGACGTAGTCCGGACCGCGTACACATTTGAGGATATAGCTTACGATGAGCTGGAGGCCATAGAAACGGCGTGGATTGGCGCTGGCAAGATTGAGATTGGTAATACCGTACCCGCTCGGTAATCCTGATAAGTGCTTCAGGGTGAAAAACTGAGAAGTTCAGCCAGCTTCGCTAAACGGGTAAAATGGTGCTGCCCCAGACATAGCTCCCGGTGTCTGGGGTTTTAACAAAGGGAGAAGGGAGAATCGTATGGATATGACAGAGGCCACCAAGGCCATGAATAAGGACATCGCAGACCTATTCCTATCTTGCGGGGCGTTGCCACCGAACAATATATACCTCACCGCGAATTGGACAAACGCAGGTATCCCGGAGGGGCTTATATTCAATGTTATTGATGGTGTGTTGAAAAAGCGACAAGCCGAAAATAATTCCATGCCCGCATCAATATTTTACTTTGATTGGGCGGTTAAAAAGGCTTTCGAGCAATCAAAGACAATGGCGAGTAAGGCCAAAAGCGGGGCGATAAAAAAAGATGCAATGTATAAATATTATAAAATGGCCGAAACACGAGACGCTCTATTTGCGCCATTTCGATTCATGGAAGATGTAAAAGAGCGGGAGCGTCAATGGTACATAGCGCAGAAAAAAGCCGGATATGAAAACATCGGGATAAGCTGGGGAATACTGGGTATTCCAGAGGACGAACGCCAGGACTGGCTGGGTGCTGTATGTTAAATTTCGGGGATTATATACCTAGGACCACTAGGGCTTCTTGGGTTTCTTATGATTAAAGAAAAAATCTGCCAAGCATTTTGCGACGATTTGACTGTAACGGAAGTTCCTGTTGGTCTTGCCATAAAGACACCCTTCAAAAAGGAAAATGGAGAGGCGATTGTTTTCTACGTTGTCTGGGAGGATGATACCCAAACATCAGCTCGCCTAGAGGATGATGGCGATACAATGCCATACCTGATTGCGTGCGGGGTTGATTTTGATGTCGAAACTAGGCGAGAAACTCTTGCCGAATTGCTAGATGATTTTGGCGGCCAGTTTGATGAAGAACAGTATCTTATACATACGGAATACTACCCTTTGGCCGATATTCCCAAAAAGGCGATAAGGTTTACTGGTTTACTGCTTCGCTTGCAGGACTTCTCGCTGATGATGACGCAACGCAAGGCAGAGGACACATTCAAGGCTGATCTCATCGCTGCAATTCACGAACGCCAGGACTGGCTGGGTGCTGTATGTTAAATTTCAATCATTTGTTGTGTCCGACAAATAAATATGCCATAAACAAGAAACCCCGGCAGTGTGCAAACACCCCGGGGCATACAAAGTCTGTAGACGCAGTCCTTTGTAGTTGCCCTGATTATAGTCACATAATCGACCTATTGTCAACAACCCATGTGCGTCTCACTGTTACCCCTTCCAGACCAGTAAAAGGGGACACGACCCGTGGGTGTCTTTGCCAGAAGCAGGATTTCCGCACCGCCCGAAGCCATGCAGGTGAGGGCATATCTCATTCGGGGCAACCCGACATACGGACTAAAGTAGTAGCACTACTCGCTACCCGGCAAGGAAGCCAACCTTGTAAATAAATACGGACGTGAGGTAAACATGGGTGGAAGACAGCATACTCCTAAAGCCGCTTTGGTAGTGATACCGGAGTCTAGCGGAAAGCGGACTATTGCCAAATTATACAAGAGCGACCAGAACAATCCTACAGACCATTGGTTGTCGACGAATGAAAACCCACAAGCAGCACTGCTTTACCTAATAAAATTCATCAGGGAGATGGAAGATGACGGATGATGATACGCCTTTATTGTTGGAATTTTCACACATTTTACCGCTAAAACAACGCAAGGTTATTTCAGTTCAGTTCGAGATTGATAAAAGTCAATGGAACAAGGTTAACCGCTACATGGGAGAACCAGATTCAGGGAACTGGTTTTTTATTACCAGAGCAAATATGGATGTAGTCAACGCTAAGGGGGCAAACTTGTCCGTAGAGCACCAATGCGTTGATGGTGAAACGGGTTCAACCCATCTAGAAACGCCTAAAAACGGCAAGCCATACGGTAAACAGGCGAAGGCATTGATATTATCGGGGTTTTTTAAGCACCTATCAGTATGGCAAGAGATTGCACCGGAACCTGAGTATTTTGAATGGGTATGGCGGCAAAAGTCGTGCATTAGTGGTGCATATTCCTACGGGAGCGATAAATATCCAGACGGCTATTGTGTACAAGCTCATATATTAAAGGTTGAGCAAGGCTCAGGAAAGGGCATCAAGCCTCCATATTTCGTTGTACCGTTGACCGTTGACGAGCATAACGAGCAACACCAGCATGGCTATTCCGTGCTCGGTAAAACCATAGACGAACTGGCGGCGATAGCATTTAAGCACCTTGAAACATTTATGAGAGGCAAACTAAAGGCACATCTCGGATACGATTCATTGGGGGCAATCCCGCCTACAGTGTTACTTGAGTGGTGTGAGACACGAAATTTAACTATGTATTTACCAAACTGTTACAAGGAGGGACTATGATATCATTTCTATTTCTGGTTGGTGCAATCTACGCGGCTGGCTGTGCGCTAATCATCACTTACTACATGTTTAAGGTGTTGCTTGGTTAGATACTTGCAGAATAAAAAATCAATGCTATAATCTTTTGAACAGGTGGGGAAAACCTTATGGCCGAAGAATCAATTTGTTATCTAACAACCCGTTAGAGATAAAAATGGCTGATAAACCAAAATATGACAAAAAGGCAGAGTACATCAAGAATGTGCTTGTGAAAACTACGGGCAAAGGTGGCAAGAGTATTACCAGAACGATTCCTATAAAAATGAAGCCGACAGGCCGTAAATAATACCTTAACAGGGTGAATTAATGCAGGATTTTATCGACCGCGAGATGTGGCTACCAAAAGGTGAGGTGGGCATTAGCGTCTGGCGGCTCCAGCACGGGGATGTGGATTATAACGAAGGCCGTTATTTCGTGGTATACCCGCTCCCGGTTGACTGGCTGCGTGGGAACAACATCATCGATGATGAGCATCTCTGGGCGGCTATGCAGATACGGGCATTGCACCAAGCGGCATTCGCCAAGGTTGGATTCTCCAAGATGCAGGACGCATTAAGGGATTCCGGCGGTGGCTGGTTAAAGCAGATGGATGTAGACCCCATGCTGGCATTCAAGGCTGTCATGCATCCGCTCTTAAAGTGGCAACAACACTTGATAGGGCGTTTGGCATGGGAAGAACTCAGCCCCCGCGACCACGGCTGGGTACGGGCGCAACGGGATAATATCCGCACGTCATTTGACAATTTGCACAATTCGCTTGAATGTTTCCGCGAAATGATGCAGAATGATAAGGATTCTGCGCCTATTGTCGCGCCTGTACTTCACCTTGTAAAATAGGATTTTGTATGAAGAAAAAAGGAAAAGGTGGTGGTGGCCGCAAATGCTGACCATCAAATTTGACGGAAACCTGTTCATCGCAAAAAATCAATAAACATTAACCCTAACATAATCCGCGTAATGCCTTCACAGGCGTGTGGAGATGGATGAATTATGCAAATAGTGCAATGCCCAGAAGATATGAAAGTTGGCGACGACTTCGAAGGGCGGAATGTGAAGCGCAGATTCCGTTCAACATTTGTATGGAACGATAAGCACACCACCAGGGCGCTAACTCAAGAGGGCTTCAGCGCGAGAAGCCAGATTATGCGGATTGACGGCGAAACTGTAGTATTTGGGCTGGCATGACACATCCCGGAGGCAGACCGCTAAAGTTCCAAGATGTGACAGAGCTTGGCAGAGCAATAGACGCATTCTTCGACATGTGCGATGTGACAGGTGACCCGTACACAATTACGGGATTAGCCTTAGCCCTTGATACTACAAGGAAATCTCTGACCGACTATGAACATCGTCCAGAGTTCAGTGCCACGATTAAAAAAGCCAAGACCCGCGTAGAGAATTACGCAGAGAAACGCTTGTTCACCGGGCAACCAACCGGGCCTATATTTGCGCTCAAGAATTTCGACTGGTCTGATAAGCAGGACATGAACATCGGCGGTCAGGCTGACAACCCCGTGAAGATGGACACGACTATAGAGATTATTCACGTCAAGCCCAAGAGTCATGAAGATTGAACTGCCGGAAAAAATGGCGGCAACACTGTTTGTGCCATCGAGATATAAGGTATTCTGGGGCGGTCGAGGTGGAGGCAAGACAAAGAACATAGGGCGCGGCTTAGTAGTACGCGGATACCAGAAGAAACAAAAGGCGCTATGTGCGCGAGAAATACAGAAGTCTATAGCTGATTCAGTTCATGCCGTATTAGAGCAAGAAATAATCGACGTAGGGCTTAAAGACTTTTACGAAATCCAAAAAACATCCATACGCAGCCGCCATAATGGGACAGAGTTCCTATTTGCGGGATTGCGACATAATATTGCCAACATCAAGTCGATACCCGATATCGACGTTGCATGGGTTGAAGAGGCGGAGACCGTTAGCAAGGCATCTATGCGTGTGCTTATACCTACCATCCGTGCGCCGGGCTCCGAAATATGGTTATCGTTTAACCCCGACCTTGAGGAAAGCGATATATACCAGGACTTCGTGGTAAGCCCTCCAAGTGACGCAATCATCGTCAATATGAACTGGCGCGACAATCCCTGGTTTCCAGAGGTGCTGCGTAAAGAGATGGATGACCTACGGCGCAGGGATTTCAAAGAATACGAGCATGTCTATGAAGGCAAGCCCAAGCACGCGGTTGAGGGTGCAATCTTCGCTGAAGAGCTAAGGATTGCGGCGGAATCGCAGCGGTTTACCAAAGTGCCTATTGCTGCTGGAATCCCGGTGCAGACGTTCTGGGATTTGGGCGAGTCGGATAATACCGCTATATGGTTCGTGCAGCTTATCGGCATGGAATACCGGATAGTTGACTATTACCAATGCTCGGGTGTAAAAATGGAGCACTATATCGACGTGCTGGACAAGCGCGGTTACAAGTACGAAGAGCATTGCCTCCCCCACGATGCCGACCACGACCAGCTTGCTGCAAAAACGACGATTCGCAAGCAGCTTGAGCAGGCATTAGAGGATAACCCGGCGCTGGGCAAGAAGGTGCGCATCGTGCCGAGGATACCTAGAAAGGCTCTCGGCATTGAGGCCGCGCGTAAGATATTCGGGCAGTGCATATTCGACAAGGAAAAGACGTCAGACGGTATTCAGTGCCTTCGCCATTATGCGTTCTCAAAGGACATGGAAACAGGTCGAATTAGTAAAGAGCCTAAACACGATATATGGTCACACGGCGCAGACGCATTCTTATGCTTCGCGCAGCATTTCAAGAAACCTCAATTAACGAGCAAGCCTGACCCGTTCAAGAGCGGGCGGATGCAAGGCTCATGGATGGCACAATAAATGGAAATCAAAGACGCTCTAGACATGTGGGGGCAGTATCAATCCTACTGGTCTGACATATACGAGGCAGCACGCAGCGACCAAGAATTTGCATTAGGAGCGCCGTATCAGTGGGATCAGAAGGACATCACGCTGCGTAACGGTCGACCGTGCCTGACTGTGAATGTATTGCCCCAGTTTACGCATCAGGTGACAAACCAGATACGCCAGAACACCCCGTCGATTAACGTTATTCCCTCGGACGCAAAATCCAGCGAAGAAACGGCCAAGGTATTAAAGGGACTGATTAAGCGCATTGAGTACCGCTCTGATGCTGATTCGGTTTATGACACCAGCGCGGAAAACTCGGTCACATGCTCGCTTGGCTGGATTATGGTTGACCATGAGTATGTGTCGACGGACAGCTTCGAGCAGGAATTGCTTATCAAGCGCATGCCCAATTCGCTCAACGCATGGATTGACCCATCATCCATTGAATCTGACGGCTCGGATGCTAAGGGTGCGATTCTTTTAGAAGAGTTCACTAAGGCGCAGTTTGAACGGGAATTCCCCGGAAAACAGTTCATCTCATTTGAGAAAGAGCCGCGCTATGATTCAAAACTTGAAGTCATCAACGTAGCTCACATATTCAAGATTGAGTATACGACCATCAAGAAACAGATGGGGGTGGATGGCAGCGTTTCAGACTTTATAGAAGACGGCGACACGAAGAAGAAAACCCGTGTGCTCAAGCAGACTGTTGTAAAACGGTATAAATTCTCCGGCGCTGATATGCTGGCTGAAACCACGTTCCCCGGTATCTATATCCCGCTGGTTCCCGTTTACGGGCAGGAAATGTGGGTTGACGGCAAACGCTATCTAATCAGCCTTATCCGCAATGCGAAAGACCCGCAGCGCCGCTATAATCATTGGGCATCGGTTGAATCTGAAATCCTCGCAAAATCGCCGTATGCACCTGTCATGGCAGAGGCTGGCACAATTGAGGATTTCGCTGAAGATTGGCAGAATCCGTCTAAATCGATGGTGCTACGTTATAAAAATACAAATATCGACGGCACGCCTTCATCGCCTCCGCAGCGCCTCAACCCACCGCCTGTGCCAGTTGGCATCATCAACGCCATGCAGGGTGCTTATGAGGATATTAAACGCTCGATGGGGCTATATGACGCATCCTTAGGGCAGAAATCCAATGAAACATCTGGCATAGCTATTAACGCGCGAAAAGAGCAGGGCAATGTGGCAACGTTCCACTTTGCTGATAATCTAGGCCGCTCCGTTGCTCAGGTTGGGCGCATTCTGGTAAGTGCAATCCCGACGATTTACGACACAGCGCGGGTTATCCAGATACTGGACGAAGAAGAAAACCCGAAGTTCGTCGGTGTGAACGGTGCTGACCCTCAGCAGGGGCAGAAAGAAATGTTCGACCTAACGACCGGCAACTATGACGTGCGCGTGATTACCGGACCGGGCTTTGTGAGCAAGCAGCAGGAAACTGGGGTAATACTTGGTGAGCTAATATCTAGCAATCCTCAAAATATGATGATTTTTGGTGATATTTGGGCGAAAGCTTTAGGCCAAGACCAGCTTGCAGCGCGATTAAAGCGTGCAATGCCGCCTCAGATTGTTGAGGGTGATGGAGGCTCTGAAAACGCACCAACACCCAAGGAAATGCAGATGGAACAGGCTCTACAGGCCATGCAACAGCAGATGCAGCAAATGCAGCAGGAAGCCGGACAGAAAATCCAAGAGCTTACGCAGCAAGCGCAGGATACCACGCAATCAGCGCAAGCCGCTATGCAGAAGAACCAGATTGACCAGCAGAAACTACAGCTTGATTCCCGAAAGCTCGACCTTGAGGGGCAGAAGATTCAGATTGATGCATTCAAGGCTAAGTCTGATGCGCTCATCGCTATGAATCCAACGCCCGCCCCTGATGAAACCAGCGAGGTTGAAACGCTATCTGCCGATGCTTCAGACGAAGTGCTGCTCGGCCACATGGAAAAGCGCAAGTCTATGAAGCAAATGGAAGCTGAGAAAAATGCGGCTAAGGAAGCTATGCAGCAGGCCAGAGAGGAAGAAGAACGCCAGTTCAAAATCATGGCTATGCAGCAGAATGCAGAGCAGGCGGCGGCTATTGTGAACATTGTAAGCCTAGCAGCGCAGAATATCGCGGAATTAACGCAAGCGGTACGCAATCCAACGCCTATCAAGGTTGTGCGTGACCCTGCGACTAATCTTATTGAAGGTGCTGCCCCATCTAGCATGGTGAACTAATGGCGATATCACATGTATTTTTAAGCCCACAAGCGGATTTTACAGGTACGGTCACCATATGGAATGGCAGCGGCACGCAAACGCAGGCTGCAACGGATATTGTACGCCCTTCCAATTGGAACTCTGTTCACAATGTGGGGTATATCCTATCGGGTAACACGGTCGGCGGTTCGACTGGTAGCGGCACGGATATTATATTCCAAGGCGGTGCGAATTTAACGCTGTCTGGTGTTGGTAATACGATTGTATTTAGCGCTGCAGCAGGCGGTGGAGCTGGTGACGGCGGAAATGTACTAGCGGCTGGAACTCAGACGGCGGCAAGCACTGGCACGGTTCTATTCACCAACGCAAACGGCATATCGTTTGGGATGAATAATTCCAGCGTTATTACGGCATCCTACACGGTTCCAACTCAATCGGTACAGACTCAAAATCAGATATCGGTGCTTGGAAGCACGGGGGGTATAAGTTTTGCTAACAGCAATGGCATAACCTTCGGTGGCAATGCCAGTACAATCACGGCAAGCCATAACGGCTTAACATCACAGTCGGTACAGACTCAAAATCAGATATCCGTGCTTGGAAGCACAGGGGGTATAAGTTTTGCTAATGGCAATGGCATAACCTTCGGTGGTAATGCCAGTACAATTACGGCAAGCCATAACGGCTTAACATCACAGTCAAATCAGGCGGTGAGCGCAGGTAACGGTTCTAGCGCATTCCAAACGCTTTCTTTCGCGGATAGCAATGGCGTGTCATGGTCAACTGCTGCGGGTGGAATTATCGCCACGGTAAAGACGGATTACCTGACCTCACAGAGCAACCAAGCCCTGAGCGGTTCAAACGGTTCATTTACGTTTCAAACCGCCACATTCGGCAACCTGAACGGCATGAGTTTCTATACCAGCAACGGTTCGCTGGTGGGGTCATACACCGTGCCGACCGTGACAAACAGCTCATGGACGGTCTCGGACAATGCTACGTCGGGCAGTGTTGCAAGGCTGGCATTCACCAACCTGAACGGCGTGACGCTTTCGCTATCATCCGGCGCAGCTGGTTCACATACGATTGTCGGCTCGCATAATGGACTGACCAGCCAGAGCAATCAGGCATTAAGTGCGTCAAACGGAAGCTTTACATTCCAGACAGCGGCATTCAGTAATGCGAATAACGTCACGTTTGGAACAAGCGCAGGCAGCATCATCACGGCGTCAGTTGCCGCCCAGAGCGTGCAGACGCAGAGTCTTATCGCAGCGGTTTTTGATGGTGTCGCGAGTATATCTACCGGCACGATTAGATTCACCAATGCAAACGGCGTATCATTCAGCATAAACGGCCAGACATTAAGCGGTTCAGTTGCCGCACAAACCAACCAGACGGCAGGGCTATATGCACTTGGAAACACTACTCAGAATTCAAGCACAACTCTTGACGCTCGCACACTGTCATTTAACGGGCTTGGTATTGTTACCGCTGGATTTAGCAACGGTTCCATTCAAATTAGCGCAACCCAAAGCAACCAAGCATTATCAGCCTCTAACGGCTCCTTTGCCTTCCAGACGGCAGGGTTCTCGAATGCCAATAACGTAACTTTCGGCACAAGTGCTGGCAGTATCATCACGGCGTCTGTAGCGGCTCAGAGCGTGCAGACGCAGAGTCTTATCGCAGCGGTTTTTGATGGTGTCGCAAGTATATCCACCGGCACGATTAGATTCGCCAATGCAAACGGCGTATCGTTCAGCATAAACGGCCAGACATTAAGCGGTTCGGTTGCCGCACAAACGGCGCAAACCGTGGGTTTATACGCTCTAGGTAATACGACCCAGAATAGCTCAACCACATTGGATGCAAGAACACTAAGCTTTAATGGTTTGGGTATAGTTACGGCGGGCTTTTCAAACGGCAGCATTCAAATCAGCGCCACGCAATCCGCACAAACATTAGGCGGATACGCGGTAGGGAACACCACGGGTGCAAGTTCATCCAGCACGGTTGACGCTCGCAGCTTTTCGATTCAAGGGGCTGGTGCGGCATCGGTAGGGTTTACCAACGGCTCTTGGGTAGTTTCGGCTCCTAACGCAGCTGCTGGCAACGTGACGTTCAGCGCAGGCACGACCAGCAATGGGCTTGCAAACATTGTGTTCAGTAACAGCAACGGCGTGAGTTTCGGCCTTGACGGTTCGACCATCACGGCAAGCGTAAATGCTGGCGGCGGCGGAAGCCTGAACGTATCGGCAGGCACTACGTCGAATAACCTGACGAACATCGTATTCAGTAACAGCAACGGCGTGACATTCGGCCTTGACGGTTCGACCATCACGGCAAGCATCCCTGCCCCAAGATTATCAAGCTATTTCTATCCTATAGACGGTGGCTTGACCGCAATATCCATCCCGATTCAGGGGCAAATGAGTGTCCAGCGGCTTATCTGTCCCGTTAATATCAGCGCATCCCGATACGGGATTTTATGCTCAATGTCTCCCGTCACATCGGGCGATAATAGAACATTCAGCTTTGTGGCATCACACTGGTTCGGTATCTACTCCGACAACGCAGGCACGCTTTCAAGCATGACTAGCACCTCGGCGGCTTATACTAACGGCACTTGGTCATCCTCCAACACGAACAGCGCCAATAGTATGAGGCAGCTTAGTTTCGCCGTTGATATAAATATGACTCCCGGCGTTTATTACATCATGAACGCCATGAGCACGCGGGTCATCAGCACATCGACCAGCTCGCAAACCGTTGCGGCCATGAACATGACGCTACACGGCATAGCGGTGTTAACGGCGAATAACTACGCGGATTTAGGCGTCGTAACGAATTCAAGGGTAAACCAGTTCTTTTCAGGCTTTGGCCTATACGCTACAACTACAAACGCAGTGCCAGCGACCATCGACTTGACGGGGTTGAACGTAACGGGTACGAATGTTGCAAGGGCTAACCTTGCGTTTATCATGAGAAATTAATGGAACCGAAAATCATCAGCTCTTACGACGCTGGGCGGCATAACGCGAATCTCGACGCGACAATCAGCCGCCTTGAAAAGGAATGCGCTTATAAGGATTTGTCCACGGTGATGATTATCCCCGCGTTTGGCGCGATTCCAACGCAGGTTGCTATGAATATGTGGTCACTGTACGCACCGCCTAATCAAAAATTCGCACGCCTAGCAGCGGTTGGCATGGAAGTCGGGGATGCATACACACGCACGATTGAGGCGATTCTGGCGCATCCTGACATGAAGAATTGGAAGTATTTACTGACGATTGAACACGACAATATGCCGCCACCTGATGGACTTGTGAAACTGCTTGCTCAAATGGAAGCGCACCCAGAATATTCGTGCATTGGTGGATTATACTTCACGAAGGGCGAAGGCGGGCAACCTCAGATATGGGGTGACATTAAAGACCCCGTAGTAAACTTCCGTCCGGTTCCACCTGACCCTAATGGTGGCCTTGTGGAATGTCACGGAACGGGCATGGGGTTTAACGTGTTCCGCCTTGATATGTTCAAGGATGACAAGTTACGCAAACCGTGGTTTAAGACTACAGCAAGCCAGACGGAAGGACTCATGACGCAAGACCTTTATTTCTGGGCTGACGCCCGCAAGCATGGGTATAGGTGTGCTGTGGATTGCAACGTTAAAGTTGGGCATTTTGACCTAGCATCGGGGATAAGTTGGTGATATGGGGCAGAAGCGATGAGTGAAGAAATCAAACTAATCCGCCTCGACCTCGGTTGTGGCAAGAACAAAAAAGAAGGCTACACAGGCGTTGACTCGATAGCCTTTGACGGTGTCGATGTAGTTCACGACCTTGCCTCCACACCTTGGCCGTTTGATGACGACTCGGTTGATGAGATTCACGCCTCCCATTTTGTAGAGCATCTCACAGGTACGCAGCGCATCGCATTTGTGAATGAGTGCTACCGCATTCTTAAGAAGGGCGGCAAATGCGCTATCATCACCCCGCATTGGGCATCTACCCGCGCTTATGGTGACTTGACTCACCAATGGCCGCCTGTGTGCGAGATGTGGTATTACTATTTGAGCAAAGAATGGCGTGCAGTGAATGCCCCGCACAATGTGGATTATCAATGCGACTTTGACGCGACATGGGGCTACTCGATGCACCCTGAATTAACGGTTCGTAACCAGCAATATCAGGGATACGCCCTGCAATGGTTCAAAGAGGCCGCGCAGGATTTACATGCAACCATAATAAAGAAATGACCCCATTAGATGAATTTGCCAGCCTCATAGCCGCGACATCATGGGCGAGGAAGAAAGACGCATCACCCGAAGAATTAAAGGCGTTTGCTAAACGTGTGTATGACGTTGCAGAAGCATTAGTAGCTGAATCGAAAATGCGCCATGTGGCTGACATCGTTTCAACCTGACGCGTTCCAGTCGGACGCTTTTCAAATCGAGATAATAGACGAAGAAGAAGTAATACTGCTGGGCGGTGGCCCTGGAGGGACATGGCATCACCATGACCAGTATGCAGATTACAAAGAGAAAGAATACCAGCGCAATAAGGCGGCGAACCTACAAGCCGACCTCAAGCGTGTGGATGATGAGATTGCCAATAAGCAGCGCAGGCTTGAATTAGAGCGTGCAGACGAATTAGAGGCAGCGGCTATCCTACAGGAAGCCGATTTACTGGAACAACAGATTATGGATGAAATTAACAAGTTACGCATTCAGCGGGCTTGGTTAATGCAGCAGCTCGATGACGAGGAAGCATTGTTGGTTATTTCCATGATGCGGCCTTTTGGGGCGCTGCTCAACTAAACTAGGATTTTAATCATGGATTATGACGCAGTAATTGCGGAGGGCTTTAAGCCAGCCGATGCACAGCCACAACCTGTTGCTAAAGAAGAAGTAGAAACACCTATTACGGAAACGGAAGCGCCCGAAGGAAGCACTGAGCCGCAGGCAAGTGATACACCCAGGGAAGAAGCGTTCCCCCGTAAAGCTGTAAATGCCATTTCTTACCGTGACAGGAAGATTGGTAAATTACAGGCCGAACTCGCACAGCTCAAGAGCGTGCAAAACACTCCCCAAAAGCCTGCCCCGGAAGAGGCGGATTTCGAGGGGAAACCCTACGGCGAATATCTGAAAGAGGTCGTTAAACACGAAAATCTAGAAGCACGCCGCGACGATGAACAGAAATTACTGAACGCCAAAGAACAGGAACTTGAGGCAGAGCGCAGGGAGTCGATTGATTCCAATGCAGAACTAGCCAGAAAAGCATTCCCCGACTTTGAGAGGCTGGTCACGGATTACTGCAATACGGAAGGCAATCTCGGCCTATCCAAAGAATTGCAGCATGACTTGGCCGAATCAGACAACGGTGCTTATGCCCTCTATTCTATCATGAAAGACGGGCTTCTCGATGAACTCAAGGCACTCACGCGAGCTAGGGCCGCGATGATGATTGCCCGTCACGAGGATAAAGCGCTCACACTATCAAAGAAAAAATTTGTTTCTTCGGCTCCAGAACCTTTGACCGCTGCACGCGGCGGGGCGACCGGAACCAAATCGCTCGGCAACATGAAAACAGATGAGCTGCTTTCGTGGGCGTCAGTGAAAACCTAATATAAGGATTTAATATCATGGCTAATGCATTTAATAATAACAAGGCAGCACCCGGAATTATCGCTAAACTGGCGGCAGGGATGCTTGAAGACCAGCTTCAATTCTGCAAGTCGATTGATAAGGCGGACGAGTCTGATTACGGTGGCAAGAACGGCTATTCGGCTGGTGATACCATCTATGTCAGCAAACCCGCCCGATTCATTCCGGGAACAACCGCAGATATTACGTCCACCGTTCAGGATGTGGTTGAAGAAAAGGTTGCTCTGGCACTCGACATCCGCAAGGTTGTTGCTGTGTCGCTCACCTCGGCGGAACTCGCTACCGACTTCGCTCTCAAAGCTTGGGCAAATCGTATCCTGAAACCTGCTGTTTCCAGCATGGCTCAGTATATCGAACAGACCATGCTTGAGCGAGCAACTGACGCTACTTATAACACCGTTGGCACAGCCGGCAGTACTGTATTCGATACGGACACGATGCTTTCGGCAGGCCAGAAGCTTGACGAATTTCTCGCGCCTATGTCAGATGATCGTTTCGCGCTGCTCAACCCAGCTGCTAACCGCTCCGCTGTAAATGCTCGCAAAGGTCTCTTCCAGTCCTCGGAAGAAATCAGCAAGCAGTATAAAAAGGGCGTAATCGGTATCGCTGACGGCTTCACCTACCTGCATAATAACCTGCTCTCGCCACATGCAAACGGCATCGACGTGACTGGTATTGCGGTTGAAGCATCGGTTGTGCCAATCACCAACGGTATGGCAACGCTCGGCGTTGACGGTGTCGCTTCCGGCGCTACCATCACCAAGGGAACCGTATTCACTATCGCCGGTGTAAATGCGGTACATCCTATCACCAAGCAGAATTTGGGCTACCTCCAGCAGTTCGTTGTGACCGCTAACGTAACCGAAACCGCTGGTAACTCGGTGACGCTCGCAATCTCGCCTTCTATCTTCTACACGACCACCGACCCACGCCGTAACGTTACCGATGCCCCAGTTGATGAAACTGGTACGTTGGTATTCGTCGGCCCAGCAACTACGTCCTACACGCAGAATCTTGCCTTTGTAAGCTCTGCTTTCCGTATGGCATCGGTTCCGCTGGTAATGCCGGACGGTCTGGATATGGCTGCTCAGGAAACCTACAAAGGTATCACTGTGCGCGTTATCCGTGATTACAACGTCCTGACCGACCAGCTTATCATGCGTCTGGACTTCCTCGGTGGTATCGCTCCGGTGCGTCCAGAGTGGGCTTGCCGTATCACTGCTTAGTACTCTCCACTAGGGGGATGGGTTCGCCTATCCCCCATTTTTACAAAGGATATTTATGTCTGTTGGAATCATTATGGGGAATGTAATCGGCGTGTATGAAATCGTCGCATCACTTACCCCTTCGGCTGTCTTGACCATTACTGCGGTTGAGCAGACCTTTACCGTTACCGGCCTCCGGGTTGGTGACTGCGTTATTGTAAACCCTCCCGGCGTTACCGCTGGCGCTGTTCAGACTGCGGCTCGCGTGAGTTCGGCCGATACTCTGGCGCTGTCCTACGTTAACCCGACCGCCGGTACCGTAACCCCTCTTGCTGGCAATCATACCATTACGGTATTTCGTCCAGAGCGCGGCGCGGCTGCTACGACTATTTCTGATTAATCATGACGGGGGAGAAATCCCCCGTTTACTTTTGGAGTTTGAAACATGGTTGCTTTACCAGCCTATAGAATTAACGCCGGGCTTCAGTCTGGCTTGGATAACTACACGGTCGCGAATCTATTGGCTGCAAACGTGCCGGAAATCATCACCGTTCCAACGGATGATAGCGGCATCAAAGCCAACTATGTCACATTCGGCAAAGGCGCTGCAGCTGACTTCTTTGTAAGGGTTTATGATGCATTAACAGGCGCTGACCGTGTAACAAACAGCACATTCGCGGAATACGTCACGAACGGCACATTTGCCTCCGATACCGGATGGACAAAGGGAGCCGGCTGGACAATTGCAGCAGGCGTTGCCACGGCAACCGGCGCTATCAGTACCGCCCTATCCCAAACTTCAGCCATTGCGCTGATTGCGGGATATACCTATACCATCACTTACACGGTGACTCATTCTGCCGGAACAGTAACGCCATCCATCGGCGAAACAGCCGGAACCGCACGCAGTTCAAGTGCGACATTCACAGAAACCATCGTCGCGGGTTCTACGCAGATTCTCGCTTTCACAGGCGCAGGTTTCACAGGAACCATCGACAACGTATCAGTGACCGCATGGGTGCTTGGTACGGGCTGGACGACTGACGGGGCAACCGCAATCGCAACGGGCGCTATTTCAACCGCGCTTTCACAGACTGCCAACGGTGCATATCCTCTGGTAGCTGGTCAATCATACCTTGCGACATTCATAGCAACGCGCTCTGCGGGGTCTATTACATTAAGCGTGGGTGGCACAGCCGGAGCTGCTCGCTCGACATCATCGACCTTTGCTGAGGTTTTTATTGCGGGTGCGACTCAGGCAATCTCATTTGCCACTACTGGTTTCACAGGAACCATAGACGATGTGACGATTATTCCTGCGGCATCAACACCGGTTGACGCAACGGCTGGACAATCAGCTGAGCAGAATCCGACGGGTTATTTCCTAAACGCAACCGCTTCTACTATCGCTCTCGTTTCGGCAGGAACCCCAACCATAACCATGAACTTTTATAAATAAATGACAACCATCCGCGACCTCGTAACCCGCTCGGCAAGGCTAATCGGCGCAATCCGCATGGGTGAAGCCTTGACCGGGCAAGAAGCGAATGATGCTCTCACCTCTCTTAACGCTATGGCCAATTCATGGGCAAACAGCGAATTGACTATCTATGCGAGGGTCAGGGAGTCATTTCCCCTGACTTCTGCCGCTTCTTATACCATCGGGACGGGTCAGACCTTCAACACGGCAAAACCCGTGAAGATTGTATATGCCTATACGTCAACCGGAGGCGTGGATTATCCCTTGGAGATAATCAGCGATGTGCAGTATCAGCAAATCCCCATTAAAACCATTGCTGGCTGGCCTGCATACCTGAACTATGTGAGTGGTGCGATTACGGGGACGATTTACCTCTATCCTGTACCGTCTAGCGCATACACCCTGCATTTACTGAGTGCAAAGGCGCTTTCGGCGGTCACACTCGACACGGTGATTGAATTACCGGCGGGATGGGAAGATGCACTTGCTTACAATACGGCTGTTCGCATTGCTCCTGAATATGGGCAGAAGATAGACCCGTATATCATTAAGCTGGCAATGGAGACACTTGGGCAAATTAAACTTGGTGTTGCCCGTAGCCGCTCACTTGAATATCAGCAGGATTCGACACCAAGGCAGAACATTTACACTGGATGGGAATACTAGATGAAAATCCCGTTTCTTGGCGGCTCCTATCAAGAAAAATCACGGCCATTCGACTATCAGAGGACGGTCAACCTTTATCCGGTCATAGACGAAACTAAGCTGGGTAAGGAAGTAGGCGCCCTTTACGGTACGCCGGGAATATCGCCAACGGTGCATAATGTCGTTGGAACATTCTCCGGCCATATCATTGCGCTTTATACATCTGCCAACGGGCGCAGCTTTGCACTCCAAAGCAACTATCTATCCAATGACCATTTATTCGAATTAAGCGCCACCGTTGGGGCAACGGCCACAGACAGGGGCGCAGTAGTTGGAACGAATACCAAATACACCTTCGCAGAGAACCGAACCCAGCTTGCTATCTGCAACGGCACAGACCTTTATATATTCACCTATGCAACAAATGCGCTGGTGCAAGTCACGGACATTGATTTCCCCGGCGCGGCAACTGTCACGCAGCAGGATGGGTATTTCATCATTAATAAGCCTGATTCAGACCAGTTCTATATCAGCGCATTGGCAAACGGCCTTTCATGGGCGGCGCTAGACTTCGCCACGGCTGAATACAGCCCTGATGGATTAACAAGGGTTTACAGCGCATTCGGGCAATTATGGCTGTTCGGCTCGCAGACCACTGAGGTGTGGTACAATAACGGTAGCCCTACTTTCCCATTTGCACGGGTCGAGGGTGCAAAGATGCAGACCGGCTGCGCGGCTCCGCGTACGGTGGTTGAGAATGACAATAGCATATTCTGGCTTGGCCAAGACGCATACGGCAAGGGCATAGTTTACAAGGCGCAGGGTTATTCCGCGCTTCGTATAAGCAATCATTGGGTAGAATTGAAGCTCGCGGCTCTTGATTCTCTGCAAGGCTTAAAAGCGTATTCATACCAGCAGGAGGGGCATTTATTTTACGTCCTGACCGGCGGGGAATTGGAAACCGCTCTGGTTTTCGATTCAGCAACCCGCATCTGGTGCGAGCGCGGCGATTACGTCGACGGGAAATGGACAGGCATAAACGCCACGTCATGCACATATGCATTCGGGAAACACATCGTAAACGGTGAATTCAACGTGTTTGAAATGTCACCGGATATTTACACTTCGATTTCGTACAATGACTTTGTGCTGGAAACCATCGGCCTACGCAGGGAGCGCATATTCTCGCATATCCATGACGAGGCCGACCGCGTGCGTTATAATAAGTTGCAGATAGATTTCGAGTATGGGGTGGGACGTACTAGCGGGCAGGGTGAAAACCCGCTGGCCATGCTTAGAATGAGTGATGACGGCGGCCAAACATGGTCAAATGAATACCTAACATCTATCGGACGGATAGGGCAGTATAAAGCCAATGCTGTATGGCGCAGGCTTGGGATTAACGAAATAATGACCTTTTGGGTTGCTATATCCGAGCCGGTTAAGGTTTCGATTTGTGGAGCGTATCTAAAATGATTAAGCCAGCGCCTATCTGGGAATCGTTGGTTGATAGGATGCAGCACGTCACGCCACTGTGGACGCTATGGCTTCAGAATCTGGTGGAGTTCCTGAAAGACCCGATAAATGCCACGATAGCGCCTAAAGAAACGGCTTATGTCGCGGGGGAGGTCGGTTATACGTTATCATCCTCTATTGCGACCGGCTCGCAAGTAGCCCTGACAACGAACACACCGGCAAACATTGCGTTTATTGACCTTACGGAAGGCACATGGACGCTTTCGGGTGTGGGCTGGTTAGATGGTGCTGCTGCCACGGCTTTATTCTCTGGGTACTTTAGTTTCAGCACTACATCAAACACCATGAATACCACAGTAGGTTATCAGGCTGACGTGGTGGGCTTCGGCTTTTCGATATTTGGCAACGGCGATGATGTATCAATCACGCTTCCAACGGTAACGGTTTATGTGGCTTCTACAACTCGGTATTATCTTGTCGCTAATGCGATATTCGCCACGTCAACCTGCGCGGCATATGGGTATATCCAAGCGGTGCAAAACTGATGTGGTGGACGGTAGAAAGCGCCGAAAACGTATGGGATTGGGTAGAGCCGTTACTGCAAAGGGCGTGTAAAAAAGGAAAAAACAAATACACCGCTGATGATTTTAAGAAGTCCATCAAAGCAGGCGATTGCCAGCTATGGGTTTACTGTAATCAGGCGGCGGCGATAACGGACGTTATCACATTCCCGAATAATAAAAAAATAGCGCGAATAAACATAGGAATGGGCGATTTGAAGCACCTTCCGGAGTTTATCAATACCTTCGAGCTATGGGCGCAAGATATAGGCTGCGATGGTGTGCAATCCACCATGCGAACCGGATTCGCGCCGGAATTTAAGAAAAACAATTGGAAACCAACACACATACTTCTTGAAAAGGAATTCACATGCCATCAGCAGTCGTCCCAATAGCGGGCAGCGTAATCAGCGGCGTAATCAGCGGCGGCGCGTCGAACAAAGCCGCCAAAACGCAAGGCGCAGCAGCAGACCGCGCGGCAGGAATACAAAAAGAAATGTTCGAGCAATCCCGCGAGGATTTGCGCCCATTTCGTGAAACAGGCATTCGCGCCAATCAGAAGCTCTCCGAGCTTATGGGCGTTTCTGACGTTAATCCCGGCAAAACCCGTGAAGATTTGATGAGAAAGTATCCCGGATTATTCGGCGGGAATACGCAGCAGAAGCCCTTGGCTTCCAGAACTGATGCTAATCCTAACAATCCTAATGAACGATACACTATGCCGCAAACTTATATGAATACGTTTGTGCCGCAAAAACTCTGGGGACAATTCGAGCGCCCGTCTTCCCCTGATAGCGCATTTGCACAGGGCGGGGGTGATTTAGCAAAATACCAGAAATTTAGCGAATCTAGAGCGGCGCAGGGTCTTCCCCCAATGTCACCAGTAGATTATCTCGCCGCCGGGCAACCTGATGCACCGCAAAAGAAACTTTCGCAATACATGGGGGCGCAATAATGGCTAATACCTTAACCCAACAGCAGGTTGAATCGTTCCTACGTCCATACGGATTTACCGGAAGCGCAACGAACGGTGCAGCTGCTGCATTCCTTGCGTCTAATCCCACGGCTAATGCTGCATTCCAGCCTTACTCTGCAAGCGGGGGCGTAACCGCTGCACCAGCTCCAGCTCCAGCACCGTCCCCCGCGCCCGCGCCACAAGCGCAGCAAACATCCTCGGATGGCTCACCGATGATGACAGCGACGCTCACGCAAAAACAGGTGGAGGATTACTTACGTCCATACGGATTTACCGGAAGCGCAACGAACGGTGCAGCTGCAAACTTCCTAAATGCCAATCCCGGTGTTCGTGCAGCGTTCAATGAATATTCTGCATCAGGTGGAACTAAAACGCCAACCACACCAGCCGATGCATCCCTGTTCGATATGAATGCTGCAACGGAAGTCGGGCGTTTCCTTGGCCTCCTGAATGACGGTGAAGTTGCTACAGGTGGGCTCCTTTCGCAACGCCTCAGCACGGCCAGCCCTGAAGTTAAAAAGGTATATGACAGCATTGTTAATCCGTTAATGAGCGGCCAGCGCCCGAATGAACAGACTCTAGGCGCTGCGCTGAACTTCGCAACTCAGCAAGCGACGAACAAGGTTACACAAGACCCGTCCTATGGCTCGCTTGCAAAGGCTCCATATAAGGACTTCAAGCCGTTTGCGTTATCGGATTATCTCGATGACCCCGGTTATAAATTCCGCAAAGAGCAGGGCGAGAAGGCCATTAACGCGGCGAATTCAGCCAAGGGCAACTTTTACTCCGGCGGCGCTCTTAAAGAAGCCAATGCGTTCAATAGCGACCTTGCATCTCAGGAGTATGGCGCTGCTTACAATCGCTATAACCGCGATTTCGGCATTGGGTACGATCAGGCGGCTGGTGACCAGAACTCGCTTTATAACCGATTCTCTGGCCTCGTGAATACGGGAGCGAATGCGATTAATACTGGGGTCAATAACAATATGGACAATGCAAATCAGCAGGGGTCAATCATAACTGGAAACTCCAATAAGCAGGCATCAAATACCATTAACCAAGGCAGCATCCTGTCAGGTGGATTAAGTTCTATTCTTGGCGGAAGCACCATAGGGCAAAGCACTTATGGCCGCGCTCCAAAGCTTCCTTGGCAGACAGCAGGAAATGTTAACCCATTCGGAGGATTCTACTAATGGCATATATAGAGGGGCCGGACATTTACGCCCAAGACCGCCAGATGCGCTTATCCGAAAAGCTGGGCGACCAGACTGTAGCAGCGGGACAGCAAACCATGCAGGTTAAGGACCAGAAGATGAAGCAGGCGGAGGCTTTACGCCTAGTGTCAATCGTCACCCCTGATAATTACAGCTCTATAGTTCAGGAGGCTGAGTCTAAAGGATTACTTCCTCCTGGAGCCGCACCTCCTGCGTATGATGCTAATTGGATTAGTCAGGCGAAGTCGTCGCTGGGTGGCACGTCTAAACGCGATGGAGGCTCTACCGGTGTACTGGTTGAGCGATATATGGAGTCAACAGGAGCGACATTCCCTCAGGCGCTGCAAGCTGTTCAAACCGGATTTAGGCAAAATATGCTATTAGGTTCTGATGGCTCACTTTCTAATATTTTAGGCTCTCCGCAAGCAAAGGAAGAAATGAAATATTATGAAACATCCGGCGGAAACAAATCCGATTCAGAATATAAACCGACGATAGAAAGAAACTCGGCGGCTCAAAAGGAAATAGGCAGAAACCAAGGTGAAAAACAGGTATTACTTGGAAACCTCGACGCTGCTTTACCACAGCTTGAAACGGCGACTGCAAACCTAAGTGAATTAGGGAAAAAAGCCACTTATACGCTTCCGGGGCAAGGTAAGGACTTCGTATTCAGACAAACAGGCATGGGTGAAACCGAGGGCGCGGTTGCGCGTGAAGAATACAGTAAGAATGTAGATAGCATTATACTTCCATTGCTGCGTGAAACATTCGGCGCAGCGTTCACCGTGAAAGAGGGCGATTTACTCAGGAGTATTCTTGGTGATGTTGACAAAGGGCCGAAAGCTAAGGACGCGGCATTGCGTGCGTTTATTGCAAACAAAAAACTCCTAGTCGAGACGCTTAAAAGTACGGTCGGCAAAGAAGCCGACGGCATGGCTCCGGTGACGGTTCCGCCTAAAGACGATATGACCCCGCCAGACATAGGCGGTACGCAGCGCCGCTGGAAGGTGGTACAATAATGGCTAATGCAGCGGAAGTTTTCCCAACGGGTCAAGAATACGATAACCTTGCCACACAAAAGCCTAAGCGTGTTCAGGTCGATAACGGCGCTTTTCTAGAGTTCCCATTTGACGCTGGTGATGCTGAAATTGATGCGGGCGTTAAAAAGTATCTGAGTGAGCAACCGCCCCCAGAGGCAGCTCCAACCGCCCCCAAGCTAACCGACATCGTACCGGAGCAAAAAGGCTTCTTTGGCCGCATGGGTGATAACCTGAAAACCCGCGCTGGCAATATCATGTCAACCGACATCGTTGGGCAGAATCCTCTGGAAAGCGCGGTACAAATCGGCGGTGAGGGATTAGGTGTGCTGGCCGATGCACTTGTCGAGGGCATAGGCGTGGCTGGCGAAGCAGTGACGGATTACAGTAAATTGCACAGAAGAAAGCTTGGCATTCCTGAGCCTAAGGAAGAAACAGCACCGCCTGAATCAGCCCTAGGAAAAGGCTTCTTTGGCCGCATGGGTGATAACCTGAAAACCCGCGCTGGCAATATCATGTCAACCGACATCGCTGGACAGAATCCTCTGGAAAGCGCGGTACAAATCGGCGGTGAGGGATTAGGTGTGCTGGGCGATGCACTTGTCGAGGGCATAGGCGTGGCTGGCGAAGCAGTGACGGATTACGGTAAATTGCACAGAAGAAAGCTTGGCATTCCTGAGCCTAAGGAAGAAACAGCACCGCCTGAATCAGCCCTAGGAAAAGGCTGGTTTGCCACTAAAATGGCGGCAGAAGAGGGAATCACTCAGGGCGTTGAAGCGGTTGATGAATTCGCGCAAGAATATCCCAGAGCATACAAAAACATCAAGGGTGTTGTTAACATCGGCCTCAACGCGCCTCTGGTTAAACCGTTTGCGAAAGCTTTAGGTATGGGCGGCGAAGCACTAGCTGGTGGAGGAAAAGCACTAGCTGGTGGAGGAAAAGCAATCGGTGAAGCGATGAAGAGCCCCCCGCTGAACACCCTAGATGATATAATAGCCGATTCAAAAGTAGCCTATAAGACCGCTAGTGAACAGGGCGGTGTGTGGAAACCGCAGCTTAGTGATAAATTCCTAGACTCCATTGCCGCCGATTCAAAAGTAGCCAAGCAGACCGATTTAGGCCGCGCGTTGGTGGGTGATAACGAAGTGACGAAGATTCGGGAAATCTTTGAAAAGCACCGCGGTAAATCGCTGGACTTCGACTCGCTCGATGAGGCCGATAGAATCCTTACGCAAAAGATTACTGATAACGTGCTTAAAAACAAAGGGCAGATGGACAGCGAGGGACTTGGGCTTGCTGAAATACAGAATAGCCTTCGCCAGACCATCGACAATGCGGCGGAATCTGATGTCATAGGAGGAAAAAGCGGATTTAACAGCGCCAAGGAAGGCCGTCGCTTATGGAGAAAGCAAGCGCAGCTGCGGGACATCGAATCCATCATCCAGCGTGCAGAATTAACGGTAAATCCGGCAACCGCGATTAAAACGGGGTTTAGAAACCTGTTTATGAATCCAGCCCGTATGTACGGGTATGATGATGCAACGAAGGCCATGATTAAGAAGGTTGCCGATTCTGGCCTAACTGCTGACATCCTCAGAACATTAGGCAGCCCACTAATCAGCATCATTAGAATGGGGGCGGGTGGTAGCATAGGCGGAACTGCCGCTGTATCCGCTGCTAACATTGCAGCAAAGGGATTCTCCTCACGCGCTGCGATAGGGCGGGCGCAGAAGGTTGCGGATAAAATAGCGGGCAAGAAAACGCTTGCCACGAAGGTTACAGCCCCATCTAGCCCCACTATAGCCCCATCTAGCCCCAGGCTAAAAACCACAATCCCTAAGAGGAACCCATGAGCATATTCGTACAAGTACCATTTCCACGATTCCGCGTCCTAGACGGCAACGGCAACCCTTTATCGCTCGGCAAGGTGTATTTTTATGTCGCGGGAACGACCACGCCTAAAGACACATTCGATTATGACGGTAACACGAATGCTAATCCTGTTGTTCTCGATTCACAGGGTTACGCCGATATATGGACAACGGGCGGCTTCTATAAGGTCATCATCACCGATTCAAACAATGCCGTGCTTTACTCGCTCGATGATTGGAATCTGAATTATGCACAGTTCGGAGTAAGTGGCGCTTTGGATGTTCCGGGAAATCTTACGGTCGCGGTCGGCAACCTTACCCTAAGCAATGGAAACCTGATATTCGGCCAGACATACAACGGCATATATTTCAGGACAGGCTCAAATGGAAAAGCGGGTGGCTTCGTATGTAATGGAGTTACTCCGGTAACTGTCGCTAATACAAGCCTAGCAGCAGGGGAAACCATCATCATTGGCCTTGAAATCGTAGGCGGTACGGTCGGCAACCTTCCAACGGTCAAAACGCGCACTAATGGCGTTGGGTTTACCGTTGCAGGTGATGCGGCAGACACTTCGACTTATAGTTATAAAATCCTCTCGCAGACTTAAATGGAATGAACTTCTTATGCTGGAATCTATGAATTCGATGTATGAAGCAATTATAGGCGGGTGCATCATGGTTATCGGGTTCTTTGCCGCGAAGAAAATCAATGATAATGACGCGGCGATACAGAAAACAGCGGGGGAGTTGGCGGCGCATAAACTACATGTGGCGGATACCTATGAAAAGGCCGAAACGACACAAGCCAGCCTTGCGCGGGTTCATGATAGGATAGACGAAGGTAACGCCGCTACTGAGCATCGGCTAGATATTATATCTAATGACATTAAAACCCTGCTATCAAAGAGGTGAACATGGCATCGCGCAGCTTTAACGACTTTCACCCCGACCTGTTACCGCTGGCTATAAAATTCCGTGATGAGTGCAAAGCTGCCGGGCTAGATATATTAATAACCTGTACTTATCGGTCAAATGCTGAACAAGATGCACTATACGCCATTGGTAGGACAAAGCCCGGAAAGAGGGTCACCAATGCCAAGGCGGGACAATCCGCGCATAACTTCACCATAAACGGTAAACCAGCATCTAAGGCTTTCGACTTCGTACCGCTCAAAAGCGGCAAACCCGTGTGGGACGATACACAGCCTGAGAATGATGCTTTGTGGCAATCGGCTGGCAATATCGCCCTCGGCCTTGGCTTAACTTGGTACGGCGCAAAAGGTGCTTCTTTTAATGAAAAACCGCATGTGCAGCTATGATGATGCGCTGGCTGGAGTTCTTTGAAGGTGACGACTCCCGGCTTTCAATGACCCGGCTAATGATGTTCTTGGCGTTCTTTCCAGCCTCCTATGTGGTAGTATTGATGCAGACTGAAGGTTCGCTCGCATGGTATTTATCTGCCTACGCTCTGGGCTATGTCGGCGGGAAAATGAGTGATGTAATGGGCAGGCCGCGTCATGCCACCCGCACCACGACCGTTATTAACCAACCTGAGAAAGTTGTGACCAATGTGGCTTCTGCTTAAGAACCCAATCATATCAGCACTCAGCGTGCTTATAATCGGCCTTGGTTTGCATTATTCACATGTATGGTGGATTAAGCATAGCTATGAGGGCGAATTGGCATCCCAAAAGACGGCCTTAATTGCCCAATGTGAAGCCGACAAAGCGATAACAAATGAGGTATCCCATGAATATCAGACACATATTGCCGCCCTTGATGCTCGTCTTGCTACTCTCCGGCTGCGCCCAGCCCATTGTGTGCCAGTCAGCAACCCCTCCCCCGGATGTAATGCAGCCGCCGGAGCAAACAAGCCTATTGGACAAGATGGCGTTGATTCTAGGGTTTTCCTCGACTTCGCCGCAGTAGCCGAAAAATACCGCCTTCAGCTAATCGGTTGTCAGTCGTTCGTTAATAAAACCTTTAGGCAGTAAGCTTATAAAAGCGAAAACCGCCGCCACCTTTCCAGTTCACCGCTTGCGATATACCGCCCTGCTCACCATCCACCACTTTTTTCAGGCGCGGCTGACAATGCGTGTGGCAATGGTCACCCAGCTCCACCATAATCCAGCGCCGCCCCATTTTATGCGCCACTGCGCCAGTAGTTCCAGAACCCGCGAAGGAGTCGAGCACGAGGTCACCTTGGTTGGTGGCAAGAGTTAAAATGCGTTGCATCAACTTTTCAGGTTTTGGAGTGGCAAATACTTCTGTTTCATTGAAAGCTTGGACTTCTTTTTTAGCAGCTTGATTATGCCCAACGTCTTGATAAAGCCAAATGGTGAGGGCTGTTAGTCCGTCTTTTACTTCGGTCAAAAACCTTTTAATTGAAGGGACATTGTTACCGGTTTTACCGAACCAAATCCTATTATCTGCAACCATTTCTAAAAATTTCTTTTCCGAAAAAACCCAACTTCTACTTGCTGAAGGATGCACAACTCTCCCTGATGGTGTTGTGATTGGAAAATCAGTCTTTGCAGAATATCTTTTAACCGAAGGGCAGCCGGGGTTCCAAACCCCTCTAGGATCGTTGTCAGGATTGCGATAACGAGCATTCATTTCATCAGTTCTAGGCAGTAAGTTTGGTCGCCATTTATCCTTATTCTTTGCAAAAACCAAAATATGGTCATGATTAGCACTAAACCATCTAGCATGGTTTTGTGGGTTGTTCTTTTTTTGCCAAATGACATTGGCTACAAAATTCTTTCTGCCAAAAACCTCATCACATAGCACCTTCAAATAATGGGCTTCATTGTCATCAATCGTAATCCAGATACTCCCATCTTCTGCTAGCAATTCACGCAGCAATTCAAGGCGCGGATACATCATGGAAAGCCACTGCGCATGCTGCAGATTATCATCATAATGCTCAAATGCGCTGCGGGTGTTGTAGGGTGGGTCTATGAAGATGCACTTCACCTGCCCTGCATAATAGGGCAGCAGGGCTTTCAGGGCTTCGAGGTTATCGCCCTGTATCAGCATATTTGGGCTATTCGCCTCGCCATAAGAAAGATCATCCACACTTTCCAGTAGGCGGTAAGGCACACCATCGGTTGCCAGCACATCCTTTTCACGGTTCAACCAATGGAGTAAGGGCATTGAATTACATCTTTCATTATTTAATTAATTCATAGCGTCTTACTTGTTTAATTTCCAGCCAGAAATTCCTTAAGTTTCAATGGTTCGAACTCTATCAATTTTCTATCCATAACGCGGATGGCGGCGAATTGCAGGTTGGTGGTTATATCCAGTTCAGCCAATTCTTTTCTTATGCGCTGCCATGTGCGCGGGGTGCTGTCGGCTCAGATTGATTAGAATGCTCATAATTGGCGCTTCGGGTGTGCATAATGCATCCGCCACCTGCTTGTCACGCCATGCGATAGCGGCTTGCCATGCTTCCCACTCCGCCTGACAGAACACATAATCGTTTCCCTCCAATGCCAGATTTGCCTTGTGCGGAAGGCTTAGCCGTAGCCGTTGCCGTCGCCGCCGCCTGTTTGCGTAATGCGCTCTTTGATAAACTGCTTGAGATTGCCTTTTGAGAGCGCTTCTTTAAGTGTTAGGTTTTTTTGTTCCATACATCCTCTCCTTCTAACTGAATATAGCAAACACCGCAACAGCCCCCGCCTTCAAATTTCTCAATATAAAATTTATGGCTTTGCTTCCCTATGCGGATAGTTGCGAGATTCCTGCCAATCAGTCGGTGTTTATCGGTATTTTTTATAGCCTCCCAATTAGAACTGTTTGGTGGGTTTTTATTGATCGTGGCTATGATAAGTGATTTTTCCACACCTTTCTCATAGGTTGAGATAGGTGTAATCTCTTGGCAAAATGCTCTTTTATACTTGCCCATGTAAACGGTATCCACTGCCAAAATAATTGGCGAAGAAACCTTCTTCAAGAATCTTATTTTTATAGTCGGCTGCACAGCATCCAAACCAGTTGAAGGGTCTGTGCTGGCTGGAACAAAATGCTCTACCGTGAATACATCAATTTTTCCTCGCAGCCACTTACGAGCGTCAGAATTGGAATCAAGCAGTTCCCATGCAGTCATTCCTGTAAAGAAAACTCCAAAATAAAGCCATGGGATATCCAGCCACCAACCAGTCTGCTGGACTTCTAGAGCATAGCTATACATCTCTGTTAACCATAAATCCTCCTATTGGTTAAATGGAACCCCTGCGCCAACGCACCAGAGGATTAATACTGCCGGGATGATGAATATACTCATACATCCCACTATAGACATCCACAGAGGCTCAGGGGAGCGGCCTAGGGCTTGGTTGAGCAGGTTACGCATCTTTTATCTTCATCACTTTGAGAATTTTATCAGTAAGCCCGTTGCCGTCGCCTGTTTGCGTAATGCGCTCTTTGATAAACTGAGACAGCTTACCTTGTGCGATGGCTTCTTTTAGCGTTAAAGGTTTTGATTTCATTCCAGTTTCCGTTCCAGTCTACTCCTACCCTCAATGTATTGGACGATATATCGCCATTAACAACTAATACACTAAAGACATATATGCCGGGTGGTAAATTATCTATGTTCAATGGCATGTTGCTACACAGATGATTTAATGTGTTACCGTTAGAGTTTGCCCTGAGTATACTGAAATGTGCAGGTGAGCCGAAGAATATGTCTATTTCAGTATCTTTCGGATGGTCTTTCCATTCAAGATGGCCGCTTAATGGGTAGGAAGGATTGTCTGCTAGACCCTCAATTTTCACTAATCTGGCTTTCGCTTTTACTGCCTTGTGCGTGATGTTTGTCGCCTTTATGGTCACATATTTTACACGGTCTGTGCCGATGGTGTTCTGCATCTGTTCGATAAGTATTTCACCTAAATCTAATTTTATTTTAGAACCCCATAACCACTTATCGCGCCACCCAATGATAATTAAGGCAGTACCTAAAAATAACAAAAGTAATGCAGCGAAAAGCACAAATTTAGCGGAATTAGGAAGGTCATCAATTTCGGCAAGCCATAACATTACGGCGGTGTATGCGCTCATGGCAAAGGCTCCCAACCATGAATGTTAAAAATGTCCAGTTTCTGATTGTTGCTACTATCATTTGAGATGATTCCACATCCGGCAACAATAAAACGGGTAATCAAATCTACCGGCTCCTGCATATCCTTAAAATTAGGCATGTAGAAAACCCTGGAATTGAACAACGCATCTTCAAAGATAGACATCCACAGAGGCTCAGGGGAGCGGCCTAGGGCTTGGTTGAGCAGGTTACGCATCTTTTATCTCCATCACTTTGAGAATTTTATCAGTAAGCCCGTCGCCGTAGCCGTTGCCGATGCCGTCGCCGTTGCCGTCGCCGTCGCCGTCGCCGTAGCCGTAGCCGTTGCCGTAGCCGTAGCCGTTGCCGTAGCCGTAGCCGTCGTCGACGTCGCCGTCGTAGCCGTTGCCGTCGCCGTAGCCGTTGCCGTA
>Ga0163155_10001195_pt1 | contig 31634 bp, 30 predicted proteins | sample OliLakLV19SP4G1_FD_148611 | JGI IMG/M metagenome (GOLD analysis project Ga0163155, IMG submission 148611) | Freshwater microbial mat bacterial communities from Lake Vanda, McMurdo Dry Valleys, Antarctica - Oligotrophic Lake LV.19.SP4.G1 | ecosystem: Environmental > Aquatic > Freshwater > Lake >... | reverse complement strand
GATCGGCCATGCGGACGTGGTTGTGTCCGCGCCTGAATGCTGGCTCGATGTTTCGAGCATGGCCGATCTGGAGGACGCCGCCAGCCTCTTCCTGCGCACGCATGGTCGGCGGCTGCGGGTCGCGACCAAATACATGAACCTCACCCGCCGCTTCTTCGCGGAGAAGGGCGTGCACAGCTACCGCATCGTGGAAAGCCTGGGCGCGACTGAGGCCACGCCCGCCGCTGGCACGGCCGAGGCCATCGTCGACATCACGAGCACCGGAGCGACGCTAAAGGCGAACGCGCTTAAAATCCTCGACGATGGCATCATCCTGCGCAGCCAAGCCAACCTCGCCGGAACCCACGCCGCCCGCTGGAGCAAAACCGCCCTCGCCGCCGCCCAGGTAATCCGCGAAGCCCTTGCGACAATTCCTGAGGAAGACCGAGATTAAACTGCTTACTTTTTTACGGTCAGTTTTTTCGACAAGTGCCCGATAGCGTAAAGCACGACAAACGGCACCACGCCGACGACAAGCACCATCGCGATCAATTCTAACATGATAATTATCCACGCAAGCCGTGCAGGGATAGCACGTAAATTTTTACGCCTCGCGCCGTCACATGGACGTAACCAAAAGCGCGATGCGCCGTTTTGCCACAAACCGCGACTGCGATCCTGTTTAGCACCTCGATTAGTGCGCCTGCGTGCAGGGCGCTCCTCCCACCTTGCGGTAACCTTTATCTGTACCCTCGTCATAGTTTGGCATGGAATAGAAATCCAAACTTCGGCCGCACGAGTCAACAAAGGCATATCCCTCCCAAGAGCCGTATTGGCTGTCTATACGTTCGTTAAAGTGTACTGACCAAGCGTGATTTCGTCCGTCGCGGATGGAGAATAAATGGCGCGCGGCGAACCAGGTTTTTGGCGACGCGGCGTAGACCGCTTCGGGTGTTTTCTCCCGCGAAAGTGGAAAAACGTTTTGCCTACTGCCTAAAGCGGAGTTTGCGATAAATCTCAATATAATATCTTCTTTATTCATGAACCGCCGTTTATCCCATCAAAAACTACGGGTCGGCAGCGGAGCAAGCTCGCAGGTCGCCACAACCGCCACGGCGTAAGCAATCGCCGCATACCGCAAAACTCGCGATGCCATCTTCATTCGCACACCTGCATAGCGTTCTGACCTATGGCCAGCTTGCCAATTCCGCTATCGGCTATCACTATGGCAAAAACAAGCATACGTGGAGGGCTGCCGATGAGCCGTTACGCTGAGGTTTACGCGGCGTGGAAGCGCGATCCGGAAGGGTTCTGGGCGGAGGCGGCCCGAGAGATCGACTGGATCCAACCGGCGGAGAAGGTGTTTGACGGCTCGCGGGGGTTATATGGCCGCTGGTTCGCCGGCGCCGAGTGCAACACGTGCTGGAACGCGGTAGACCGGCATGCAGCGACGCGCGGCAAGCAGGCGGCGCTGATTTACGACAGCCCCGTTACCGGCGTCAAACGCACACTCACCTATGCCGAATTGCTAGACGAGGTGGCGACGCTCGCCGCCGTCATCGCGGACACGGGCGTCGGCAAAGGCGATCGCGTAATCATCTACATGCCGATGATTCCGGAAGCCGTGTTCGCCATGCTGGCCTGCGCTCGGCTTGGCGCAATCCACTCGGTGGTGTTCGGCGGCTTTGCGGCGAATGAGCTAGCGACGCGCATCAACGATTGCACGCCCAAGCTCATCCTCTCGGCCTCGTGCGGGATAGAGCCGGGCCGCATCGTGAAATATAAGCCGCTGCTAGACGGCGCAATATCGCTCGCCGTGCACAAGCCGGATGCGTGCATCATTATCCAGAGGCCGCAGCAGCGCGCCGAGCTTATGGCGGGCCGCGACTTCGACTGGGCCGAGGTGGTCGCGGAAGCGAAAGCGCGCGGCGCCCGCGCGGATTGCATCCCCGTGGCCGCCACCGACCCGCTCTACATTCTCTACACCTCCGGCACAACGGGCGCGCCCAAGGGCGTGGTGCGCGACAATGGCGGGCATATGGTCGCCCTGAAATGGACGATGTGGAACCACTACGGCGTCAAGCCGGGCGAAGTGTTCTGGGCTGCGTCGGATGTCGGCTGGGTGGTCGGGCATTCGTATATCGTTTATGCGCCGCTGCTGCATGGATGCACGACGGTGCTGTATGAGGGCAAGCCCGTCGGCACGCCGGATGCGGGCGCCTACTGGCGCGTCATCCAGGAGCACGGCGTCGCGGCGCTATTCACGGCGCCGACCGCCTTCCGCGCCATCAAGAAGGAAGATCCGGACGGTAGTTTCCTGGCGGGCTACGATCTCTCGAAATTCCGCACCCTGTTCCTAGCGGGCGAGCGGGCCGACCCGGACACGGTGAAATGGGCGGAAAACCTGCTCAAGCGCCCCGTTATCGACCATTGGTGGCAGACGGAGACCGCGTGGGCGATTGCGGGCAATCCGGTCGGTCTCGGACAATTGCCGGTTAAGCACGGCTCGCCCACCGTGCCCATGCCCGGCTACGATCTGCGCGTGCTTGACGAAGGCGGCCGCGAACTCGGCGCCGGACAAAGCGGCTCGCTCGCCGTGAAGCTGCCGCTCCCACCATCATGCTTCCTCACGCTGTGGAACGCGGACGAACGTATGCGCGAAGCCTACCTGGCCGAATATCCCGGCTATTACAAAACCGGCGACGCGGGGTTCATCGATGCGGACGGGTATGTGTTCGTTATGGCGCGCACCGACGACGTGATTAACGTGGCTGGCCACCGCCTCTCCACCGGTGCCATCGAGGAAGTGATCGCTAGCCACCCGGCCATCGCCGAATGCGCAGTGACAGGCGTGGCTGACGCGCTTAAGGGCGAGGTTCCCGCCGGGTTTTTCGTGTTGAAACGGGGCGTAACGAAAACGCCAGCCGAGATCGAAGTGGAGGTTGTGCAAATGGTGCGCGACCAGATCGGCCCCGTCGCCGCGTTCAAGCTGGCGGTGTGCGTGTCGCGGCTGCCCAAAACCCGCTCCGGTAAAACCCTGCGCGCGACCATGGGCAAGATCGCGAGCGGCGAGCCGTTCAACATGCCCGCGACCATTGACGACCCGGCGGTGCTTGACGAAATCGCCGCGAGCTTGCAAAACCGCCGTTAGGGAAACAAGGGGCGGCAATGCAGGATATTCAACCGTGGCTAAGCGTGGCGGGTATCACCATCGACCTTATCGGCTTCTGCATTCTATTGTGGGAGTGGTGGCTCGCGTTTTTCAACGAGGAGAACCAGCTTGGCTTCCAGCGCCGCCTTGAGGCTGAGCGCAACCGCCGCGTCTTTGCACAATCGACCGCGACCGGCCAGCTTCGCGATCACATGGAGCGTTCGGGCAAAATGATGGACGATATGGCATTGCGCCGCGCGTGGGAGGACTACGCCAACACACTGCGGCGGCGCAAGCTCGCCTTCATCCTCGCTACCATGCTTATCATATCCGGCGCGCTGCTGCAGATCGCGGGGGCCTGGCCATTTTAAGCGCGTAGCGCTTCGCGGATGATCTGAACGGCGGCAAGCGCGATTTTGCTCGTATCTAAGCGCAAAAGCGTGAATTCGGTTCGATAAGCTGAAGATTGTGGATGCTATGCGCAGTGATTAGTGGATTGACCCGGATTTCCTAACCCCGTAACTAAGACGCTCATTCTTGTGGTGGGGACGGCTTGATAAAATACGCCAGGAAGATCGTAGTCGGGGCGGCCATCTTAGCCGCAGGCGCGGCGCAAGCGGCGCCGTCCATGGTTATCGACGCTGAAACGGGCATCGTCATTTATGCCGAGGACGCCGACCGGCTGTGGCACCCGGCCTCGCTCACCAAGCTCATGACGGCGTTTCTGACGTTTGAGGCTATCCGCGACGGGAAACTGTCGCCGGAAGACCCTATCCAGTGCTCGCAGCACGCGATGCTCCAGCCGCCCAGCAAAATCGGCCTCCCCGTTGGCGGGCAGATCACGGTCGATACCGGCTTAAAGGCGCTTATCGTAAAATCGGCCAATGACGTGGCGGTCATGCTGGCCGAAAAGATTGGCGGCAGCGAACCGGCGTTCGTCGAGCGCATGAACGAAACCGCCAAGCGTTTAGGCATGACGCGCACGAAATTTTTCAACGCCAACGGTCTGCCTCACCCGGATCAGGTGACGACGGCGCGCGACATGGCCTTGTTGGGCCGCGCGCTGCTGAAAGAGTTCCCGCAATATGCGCACTTTTACTCGCTCGCCTCGTTCCAGCTTGGCAAGCGCATCATCTCTTCGCACAACGAAATTCTGCGTTTATTCGAGGGCGCTAACGGGATGAAGACCGGGTTTATCTGTGCGTCCGGATATAATGTAGTAACGAGCGCCACACGCAACGGGCGGCAGATGATTGCGGTCGTGCTTGGCGCCCAATCGGGACTGTCGCGGGGACAACGGGCGGCGGACTTGATGCAGTACGGGTTTGATTATTACGGCTGGAAATCATTGTTTAGCTCGCGCATCGACGATATGCGCGTGTCGCCAGTTTCGCTCATGGAGACGCCGGGAAATCTCAGCAACATCGTGTGCGGCTCCCGCCGGGCTGCGACCGTAAAACGCAAACGGGTGCTTAAGAAACGCGCTGGCAAACCCGGGCCTAAAGCTTAAGCACTTTATTGTCTATAGATTATTGCCTTATGACCGGCGGCTGGCTAGATGCGCGTGGCTTCGGCGCCGGGGCCGCGGCCGCGGGATCTCGGGCGATGATGCGTGGCGGGGTATGGTCGAACTCCATGATGCCTCGTAAAAATCCGGGCGTAATGAGCGACATCGGGTTCACTACCACATCAGGCTTCGACTGGGCACCCTGTACGGCGAAAGTGATGCCAAAAATGCCCTCGCCGCGCGGACCGTTCAGCAAGTCGCCAAGCAGCGGGATGCCGTTCAAGGCAGCATTGATACCATACAGCGGCACATACACGCCGGAAAGGTTTATCGTGTCGCGCGCGAAGTCAATGCGACCGCGAATGGTCGCGCCCAGCAACGGGCCATTGATTGCAGAGTCCTGCAGCACGAACTGTCCATGTCCGACCGCGAACGCCACGGTCATTTTGTTAAACTCCATCTGCGATTGCGGCCCGGCTGATTGAGCGGCAGGTCTGGGTGCCGGGCGCCGCCGGGCAGGCACGCTCTTTTTTAGCGGCGATTGAGTCACAACCTGATCCACGACCTGATCGCCGACTACAACAAAATTCGAGACATACAGACGGCCCTGCTTCTCGGCAGCGCCGTCGCCGCCGTCCAGGTTGACTTTAAGAGAGGCTTCGCCACCGCGCACGGCCGGATAAAAGCCGATAACCCGGAAAGCCGCACCGGCGTCAGTCGCCTCCGCCACCAGAATACGCTGTTGCCCTGTCTTGCTATCCAGTTTCACCGCTAGTGGCGCATTACCGTTCAGTCGCCCCGATACATCCAGAGCGGATAATCGCCCGCCGCGTTTGCGCGCGTCAATCACGACGCCTTTAATTGTCGTGTCGAAAAAGCCGAGGACTGTGCCGATTTCCACGTGAAGATCGAGACCAGGATCATTCTTGGACGGAGTGGCTGCAGTTTCGCCTCCCCCTCCCGCAGAAAAAAGCGACCGGAAAAGCTGCTTACCCTCGAACGAAGAACCTCGAACATCGATTTTCCAGTTGTTCTGCGCGGTTAATGCGCCTTTTGCCTCAAGCTTGGTTTGAGCGTCCAGAGTGAGGTTTGGAAAATCGAAAGCGACCGGCTTTTTCTGCTCGTTGAAAGCCACCGAACCGCCAATGTTAATGTCGTCTCCAAGCACCCGCACGTTGCTCATTTTCGCGCGTCCGCCATCTTTTTCAACGTTGAAAGACAGGATCGCACGTTGTCCCGGCGGTTTCCGCCAGCCTATACCGCTAACGAGAATATCCGCATTTGCAAGGTCAGCTTCAACCGATATGGCGGGAGAGGCGTCCTTTCTGGGCGTAATCGATAGCTCGGCTGTAATGTCGCCTTTGACGATATGGTTCACGGGCAGGCCAAGCTCTTCGCGCGCTTTCTCGTTAAGCACGCCCCGCAAGCGGATGCGCGGCTGATACTCGGCGGGTGCGTCGAATATGCGCTGCCATGCCAACTGGATGGGCACGCCGTTCAACTTAAGCTCGCCCTGAGCTTCAATCGCTTTCTCGGTCACATCAAAAACCAGCACGCCGCCACTCACACCAATTGGCCCGTCGATATTCTTGGCGCGCATGTCCTCGACGCGGGTTTTGCCGCGGATGGACAAGTCTGAAAAGCCCAAATCCTTTTTCATCGGAATGCCGATGCTGAACGTTGCGGCGGTCTTGCCACTCACTTTGTTGCGCTCGAAACCAGCCTTGCGGACATAGGCAAGCGGTTCCGTATCAAGCAGCTCCTCGACTGCCCCAACAGCGCCGGAAGCCTTAAAATGTATCTCACCGTAAGGCACGCGCGGCCGCAAATCGCCAACGATAAACTGGCCGGAGTTGAGAAAAACTTTTGCGCCCGAAGGCAGGTCGATCACGGACTCCTCCGGCGCGTCGAAAACGAAGCGCCGCCCCTGCACCGTCGCGCTCGCGCGGGCAGCTTTGATCGGAGGCAAACCCTTGATATGGCCCATAGTCAGGCCCGACATGTCCGCGCGGAACAAAACCGCCTCGCTGGGCACGTCGCCTTCGTTTTTCAAATTTTCAATGATGTCGGGTGTCAAAACAATCCGCACAACGCCGCTATCGATGCGTCCTGTGCTCATATTTTTGCCGACCCATTCGCGCGCGCCATGTGCTATGAATTTGGGCCAAACGCGCTTGGCGAAGGTCAGCGGCATGGGGCTGAACGCGCCTTCGATATTAACGCCGCCGGACTCGCGTGTCGCGCCCAGTTTACCTTTCAGCGAGATCGACGAATCCCCGCCTTTTAGCAAAAACTGATCTAACGCCACTGATTTGATCGCCGGATTATAACTACCCTTCACCGTCAAAGTGTCAATATCGATTGCGGCGAGTTGAAATTCCTCCGAATCGACGGTCATTTTCGGCGAGCGAATCTCAAAATTCCACAAACCTGCGCCGTCAGCACCGCGATCGCGCATCGCTACGCCAGCCAATTCCATACGGCTCTTGGCCCAGCTTAAATACGAAGGCTCCAGGTCGATGCGGTCATTCTCTTTTGAGTAGCGGACATTGATTGTGCCGGAATCAATGGCTGCGGGATGTTTTTTATCCCAGGGCGCGTAAAACTCCCCCTTGCCGAGATCGACAGTCAGATTAGCGGCCGTGATGTCGCCGTTGCTCGCCATGTCAGCGGCGCCGGAGATTGCAATAGGGAGATTGAGTTTACGCATCGCTTCGTTGTCGCCAAACTCCTTGGCGAAGGCGCTGGGCGTAATTTCCGATACGGATGCGGCGAGTGTGATGCTGTTGGTCTTCAGCTTCTGCTCGGCGCGGAAATCGACCCGCCACGGCGCCGCTTCCGTCTCGACGCTCAACCGCCCGGAAATCACGCTGCGTTTCTTCAGGTGCGACAATTCAATAACGGCTTCCGGAATAAGCCATTTGGTCAGCCGGTCGCCGTGATCGTAGTAAACCGATGCATTCTTGATGCCGAATTCAGTTAAGTACGAAGTCGCCGATCCTTGCTCGCGGGTGCGCTCGAATAGAGCCATGAGCACTTGCACCAGGTTAATCTGCCCTTGCGTTTTCTCTAGCGTTTCAGCCGCCTCAGCCGGTTCTATGCTTTGCTTGGGCGCGAGCGGGGAGGAACGATCCAGCGGCGCTGACTTTCCCGGTTGGGCAATGTCTGTCACCACGCCGCGATTTTGCGAAAATGATAGCGCAAGCCCCGAATCCGTTGAATAAGCGGCGACTAGCTTGGGTTCAATAAGGTTAATTTGCTCGGCGGCGATGCGGCCCGACAGAAGGGCTGGCGCGCTAATGCCAATCGAGGCGAGCGGCGCCTGTGCAACTTGCTCGCCGTTTTCATCGAGTATCGACACATCTTTCAGCCGGAATTCAATGCTGCGGCGGTTTTCGGCCAGCCTGATAACGGCGCCTGCGATATCCAGCTTCGATTTAGGAATTTGCCCGTTGACCGCTTTTTCGATAGTGGGCAGCAGGAAATCCATTGAGATCGGCCCCTGATACAACCGCGAATAAAGCGCGCCCGCGCCGAGGACGCACACAATCGCCAGCGAGGTCAGGCAAACGCCTGTCACTTTGGCCGAGCGCCTGGTCGCCGTGCCGATACCCTTCTGCACTGACGCTGGGATCGCATTTTTAAGGCGGGTAAGCTGCACCGTCACGGGCGACGTAAGCCGCGCCCCGACGGACATTTCGCGCTGCGGCTGCTTTACCAAAGCCTTATTGCGGTCGATAGGAGGCAGAGTTCTCTTCATGTGTTCACGTGATCTGTCGCCGAATGCGCTTCTACCGTTATTTCGATATTGACCGTAATATTCAAGTGGCGGGCAGTCCCTTTTTGGAGCGCCATCTTAATATCAGTTAATCTGGCTGACTAACCTAGATTTGCGGCGATAGCCGGGCTAGTAAAATCTTTTTTCGACAACCGTTTAATCCGCGCTATCGTAAAACCGATACGCCCATACACTAAAAGGAGTGCGGCGAATGATTAAAGAAGGCGACGTAGCGCCGGGTTTTAAGCTTCCAAAGGATGGCGGCGACGAGTTCGATCTGGCTGACTATGCGGGCAAAACCGTGGTGCTGTATTTTTACCCCAAGGATGATACAACCGGATGCACGAAACAGGCGCAGAATTTCTCCGAGAATGTTGAAAAATTTGCAAGCATGGGCGCAGAAGTGGTTGGCGTTTCGCCGGACGCTGCAAAATCACATGACAAATTCAAAGCCAAGCATGGACTGGCCATCACCCTCGTAGCCGATCCTGAAAAACAGGCTATTGAAGCTTACAGCGTATGGGCTGAGAAAAAGATGTACGGCAAAGCCTATATGGGAGTTGACCGTTCGACATTTGTGATCGGGCCTGACGGCCGCATCGCGAAAGTCTGGCGCGGCGTAAAAGTTCCTGGCCATGTCGATGAGGTGTTGAAGGCGGTCGAGGCTTTGAAGCCTTAAAGCCGGACTTCGATCCACACCGCGCCGTGATCGGAAGCGGCGTTACGCCAAGAGGTGACGCCGGGCAGCGCCGTTGTCCGGCCATCGGTCAGCGCTTCGATGCCAGCAATGCCCCGCCTGTCTACGCCGGACGCCGTTACGAACTCCGCCAGCGCCTTTGAAACCAGCATGTAGTCGATCTGATTTTTCGCCTTTTCCTTGCCGTAGTAATAAGTCCAGCCGCCATCCGGCCCCTGATCTTGCAAAGTGAGCGCGTCGATGAGATTGCGCGTGGATAACAGCGGCTGGAGAGGCGTGCTGTCCGGCGTGTCGTTCAGATCACCGCACACGATGACAAGGTCTTTGTCGAGGTCATAACGCTCGTCCAGAATTTCCCGCACGCGCAGGGCCTGCGCCGCGCGCCGTTTATCGCTCGTTCCTTGCGCGCCTAGCTTGCTTTTAAAGTGGTTCTGCAAAATCGATAGCCGTTTGCCTCCGCCCAGTTCGATCTGCGCTTCCAAGCAATCGCGGGAGAAAAGACGTTCGCGCGATGCCGGCGTTACGGTTTCATGGGCATGGGTGTGAATGCAGCCATATGGAAACCGCGACAGGAGCGCCACGTCGATGCGGCGCGGGTCATTGCCATCGACCACCAGATCGTAGCGCAGTTTTTCATCCTGCAACTGATCCGTCCGAAAGCGGCGCAGCGCCCAGCTATCCTCCACCTCGCATAGGCCCACGATATCCGCATCGAGCGCGCGCAGCAAAGCGCCCGTGTTCTGCACTGTTTCAAACGTGAAGCCCTCGCGCACCAAATCGACAAAACCATCCCAGGCGCCTCGCCCTTTCACATTCACTTTGTATTGCTTGGTCTCGCGGCTATAGGAAAGCGGGTTTTGCCCGCGCGTTTTGTTGATCGTGAAATAGCCGTGCGCTTCTCCAGCAAGCCGGGCTATGAGGGGTTTATCGTATGCCTCCTCATCCAGCGCATCCTGTAACTCAGCTATGATGCGCAGCTTGGCGGCTCCCACATCATGATTTTCAAGGCTCATGGCCTTCGGACGAGAGAACAGATTCTCCACGTTAAACGCCGCAATTTTCAATTTCATTCGCGCCCCGCATCGTTACCGTACTGTTTTCATATCAGAGTCGGCAATCGAGAGCACACCCGCCAAAGACAGAAATTGCGCGCGGCTCAAGCCTCCCTTATGGTTCGCAGTAAAGCGGCGTGATTGCCGGACATGCATCGGGAGATACATAATGACGGCGGGGCAACATTTAGAGGATTTGCAGGTCGGCATGGAGGCGTCGCTGTCGCGCATCGTCTCTGACCGGGATATCATGCAGTTCGCCGAAATATCAGGCGATGATAACCCGGTTCATGTGGACGAGGTTTACGCGGCGGGCACCATGTTTAAAGGCCGCATTGCACATGGCATCCTGACAGCCAGCTACATCTCCGCCGTAATCGGCACGAAACTGCCTGGACCGGGCTGTATCTACGTTTCGCAAACACTGAATTTCAAAGCGCCCGTGCGTATCGGCGATCAGGTCGAAACCAGCGTGCGTATTGCCGAGCTGCTACCCGAGAAAAAGCGCGTCATCCTTGCATGTCGGTGTTCGGTGAACGGCAAGACCGTGCTGGAAGGCCAGGCTGTGGTCATCGTTCCCTCACGGCAGGCGTGAAAGTGCGCGCCGCGATGGAGGGCCACTGACTATGGACGTCGTCCGAGGTTGGCGCGAAGCCCCCAGCAGCGTTCGAGGCGGAGCGCTAGCTATTGGCAATTTCGATGGTGTGCATCGCGGTCATCAGGCGGTGCTGGATGTCGCGATCAGCGGCGCGCGCGAACAAGGCTTACCGGCAGGGGCGATGGTATTCGAGCCTCACCCACGGCAGTTTTTTCAACCCGGCAAACCCATTTTCCGCCTAACGCCCCTCGACATAAAGCTAAAGCTTTTTGCATCTCATGGTTTAAACTTTACGGTGATCATCGATTTCGACGAAGCCTTGGCGAACCTTTCTGCGGCGGACTTCGCTACGCAAGTTTTGGCCGAGGCTTTGGCCCCCTCGCTTGTTGTAACAGGCTATGATTTCTTCTTCGGCAAAGGGCGAGGGGGAAACCCGGCGATTTTGCGCCAACTTGGTGCTGACCTGGGTTTCGCGGTGGAAACCGTTGCGCCCGCAGGCGATAGCGGGGAGATTTTCTCATCAACGCGCGTTCGGGAAATGCTGGCTGAGGGGGACGCGCGCGGCACAACGCATATCCTCGGGCGGTGTTGGCGCGTTAGCGGCGTCGTCAAACCCGGCGCAGGGCGCGGAGCGGGGCTTGGATTTCCGACCGCGAACATCGATCTCGAAGAAGGACAGGCGCTGAAACACGGCATTTATGCCGTTCGTGTCCACCGCGACTCGGAAGCATTCGACGGCGCCGCTTACCTCGGCCCGCGCCCCACTTTCGACAACGGCGCGCCGGTGCTGGAGGTGTTCCTGCTCGATTTCTCCGGCGATCTGTATGGATGCGCCATTGAGGTTGAGTTCGTTGATTTCATCCGCGGCGACGGCAAGTTCCGCTCAGGCGAAAGCCTGTCGGAGCAGATGGCGAAAGATTGCGCCCGGGCGAGGGAAATTCTCTCGCATCATCAGAGTTTCTGAAGCGGCGTAAAGTTTCAGATGCGGCAATCCGTCTCGCCTGACGTGCGATATGCCGCCGTATTTATCGCGACTATGCGCATTCGGTTTGAAATTCAGGCGATGCCGTCTGTTAAGTAGCGCTTGATCTTCGCAGAATGGTGCAGCCCCACCTGACGAGTTCTTCATGACTATGACACGAAGGAATTTCACATCTGCGCTGCTGGCGGCGGCGGGCGCGGCAGCTTTTAAACCTTCTTTAGCTTCGGCTGAAATCAAGCTTGGGGAGCCTGTACGCTTTAATAGCGACTCGTTGGTCGCCTGGGCGGAAGCGGCGGCGCGCCAGCCCTATCAGCGCGCCATGGTGCGCGATCCAGAATTAATCGGCCGCATCGATTACGACAACTACCAACAGATCCGATATCGCCCGAGCGCGGCAATCTGGGCGGATCGCTCCGCGCCGTTTCCGATCGAGCTGTTTCACGTCGGCAAATATTTTCAGGAGCCAGCGCGTGTTTTCATCCTGAACGACGGTATGGCCAAAGAGGTGCTTTACGCGCCAGAGCTGTTTTCATATGGAAAAGCCGAATTCGCGCGCACTTTGCCGCCCGATCTCGGCTTCGCGGGTTTCCGCGTCATGTACGGCCCGGGCGAGCCGGACTGGCTGGCGTTTCTCGGCGCCTCCTATTTCCGCTCGTCGGGCGAGACGCGGCAATATGGTCTATCCACGCGCGGCCTCGCCATCGACACCGCGATGCCGTGGCCGGAGGAGTTTCCACGCTTCACCAATTTCTGGCTGGAGCCAAACCGGGAGCCGGAGGGCGTGGTCATTCACGCCATGCTCGACAGCCCGAGCGTCACCGGCGCGTACCGCATCACGGCCACGCGCGGGAAAGGCGTCATCACCGATGTCGAAGCCACGCTGTTTGCGCGCAAGGATGTCGCCCGGCTAGGCATCGCGCCGCTCACCAGCATGTACTGGTATGGCAAGACCAACCGGCGTCAGGCGATCGACTGGCGCCCGGAGATCCACGATAGCGACGGCCTTGCGCTTTGGACCGGCGGCGGCGAGCGCATCTGGCGACCGATTAACAACCCGTTCGGTGTTCAGACAAGCACCTACCTTGACAACAACCCGCGTGGTTTTGGCCTACTTCAGCGTGAGCGCCGCTTCGATCAGTATGAGGACGACGGCGTGTTCTACGACAAGCGCCCGAGCGTCTGGATTGAGCCCGTGGGCGAATGGGGCGAAGGCGGCGTGCAATTGGTCGAAATTCCGACCACGGACGAGACCAATGATAATATCGTGGCTTACTGGCTGCCCAAAAAGCAACTTGTAGCGGGCGGCTCGCACACGATGAAATACCGCGTGCACTGGCGTTTGGATGAGCCATATCCGGCGTCGATTGGTCGTGTATTTTCAACGCGCTCTGGCGTTGGCGGAATCCCCGGCAATCCGGCCCGTGAAGGCTACACGAAATACGTCATTGATTTTGCTGGCGGCGATATGGGGCGGCTGGAAAACACAGACGGCGTCGAGATGATTCTGACATCACCCCGTGGCGGCATCGACAAAAAGTCTGCTTACCGCGTGGTTGGAACTGAGCGTTGGCGCGCCATGTTCGATTTTCTCCCCGCCGACCGCGAACCTGTCGATCTGCGGCTTTTCCTCCAGAAAGATGGCGCCGCCTTAACCGAGACCTGGCTGTATCAACATGTATCTGGTTGACGGCCGCCTTCTATCTGCGAGGGCTTGACTTTAGTTTATAATTATTCTAATTCTATATACCAATTCGTCCGGAACCTTCAAGTGAAAAATACGTTGACGCGGCTGGAACAAGCTCCACATATCTCAGGAAATCGAACTGGGAGTGGAATAATGGGGAGACTGAAAGAAGCGGATACGGTGTTGGACCAAGGCATTGGCAATGTCGTTTCGCTCTATAACTCCAGTGTGCCAGCAAAGGTGGGCAAATACGCGCAGACTGCAGCCGAGCGGCGAATTGTCCAGAAACTGCGCGCTTTGTTGTTGTCTAGCTTATTGAAGCCGAGAGGAGACTTTGAAAAAGCATGTTTCCTTATAGTCGCCGACGCAAACATCACAACCGAGCGATATGCGGCAGCGTTTTTTCACGGCCTGGAAATTTTTGGGGTAAGGAAGTTCGAGTTTTATAACCTTGGCTCGGCAAGTGTAAGCCTAGATGAAATGTGGACTGTCAGGCTGTTACTGTCGCTGTTGACTGAAGACTACTCTACAGTGAGGTATTTAATGTCTGTGCGGATTGAACCTGCCGGTCAGCGCCGTCTTAGTTTTCTGGCTCAGCAACTTGCGATCTCAATTTCGGAATGTCTCGACTCTTAATAGGAGAACTTCATCATGCAAAACACGAAAGTCAGCATCGCGCCAGATGCAAAAGCGGAAATTATTGAGGCTCTAAGTCAATCTCTTTCCGAGACAGCCGTTGAAACCACAAAAGCTCAAAATTTTCACTGGAATGTGAGGGGCATGGCTTTTGGCCAGCTTCACGAATTATTCCAGACCATTTATGAAAACCATTTCGCAGGGCAGGATCTACTCGCCGAGCGCATCAAAGCACTTGAAGGTCATGCCGACGGCCGTATGGCTGAGTTTTTAAAGCGCAGTGCGATTGTCGAGTCTGACTCTCATATCGGCGCCACCCAAATGATCGAGACTCTCATGCGCGATCAGGAAACGCTTTCCACAACTCTCCGTGCTGCCGCAATGTTGGCTGAAGAGCATGGCGACATTGTCACCAACGATCTGGCCATCGAGCGCGCTACCGCTCATGACAAGTTCGCATGGATGTTGCGCGCTCACCTTGCGTAAGGACTCTCAACGCTTCTTCTCTCACAGAGGCCGACGCGTTAGTTTAGCAAAAGGGAGTTCGGCGGCGTTGGAGTGGTAACGTCGCGCACTCCGTCGAGTGGACAAGAAACGCCTTTTTTCAAGCATTTGCGCCTATATTCCGCTTCCCAGAACTGCCGCGTTCCCAACTTTTGCGTGTTGCGCGAGCAGTCGGCAAGCAGCGCGAGTTTCTCAGCCAGACCGTCTGCACGTTTCCAAGCTTTTTCATCGTCTTCATCGCGCCCGCACGCTATGCACACGCCGCGCTTCTCTTTACAAATACCAACGCAAGGCGACGGCAACTTTGACTTTTTACCCAATACAATCATTCCTTCATTAGCCCGGCGTCCGCTCATTTCATCAGAAAGCTTGTTAAGCGAAGAGTGTTTCTATCGCGATCACATTTGCGATAATTTATGGATATAACGGTGGCAGACAGCCGCCCTCACGAATGGGCGTGATTGACCGGGCGAGGCCGCGAGCGTCGTCGATTTCGATGATTACGCCGCATATCGTCGCTTCATCCGTCCCGGGCTCAAACCGGCCACTTGGAATTTTTGTGAGGAAACGTCGTAGAGGCTCGTCTTTCTCTACTCCTATAATTGAGTTGTAATCGCCACACATTCCTGCGTCGGTCATGAAAGCCGTGCCTGCCGGCAAAATCCGAGCATCGGCGGTGGGCACATGCGTATGAGTGCCGACAACAGCGCTGGCGCGGCCATCTACGAAAAATCCCATCGCCTGTTTCTCCGACGAGGCCTCGGCATGGAGGTCGATGAAGATCGCATCCGCGGCTTGGCCGAGTGGGCAGGCTGACAACTCGCGCTCAATCGCCTGGAATGGGCAGTCGAGCGCATCCATGAACACTCGGCCCATGACGTTGATAACTAGCACCTGCGCGCCATTCGCTGCCGGAAAAAGCCAAGCCCCGCGTCCCGGAGTCCCGGGAGGATAGTTCACTGGACGAAGGAGACGCTCTTGCCGATTAATAAAAACAAGAGCTTCGCGCTGATCCCATGCGTGGTTGCCGAGCGTCACCACGTCAGCGCCAGCGCCACGTAGTTCCTCAAAGATGGCTTCCGTAATGCCAGCGCCACCCGCCGCATTCTCGCCATTGACGATGACAAAATCGGCCTGGAGACGCGCGCGCAATTCCGGCAACCGTGCCGTTACCGCCTTCCGCCCAGCTCGCCCTACTACATCGCCGAGGAATAGCAGCCGCATCAGTGCGACGTCCGGCAGTGAACTGGGCCGAGTTCGGTGATTACAAAGTCCAGACGCGCTTGGTGATCGTGATCCTCGACTGGCAAGGCATCAAGTTTTTGCCACGCTTGCGCGACGCCGATGGTTACGATGGGTTTCATAGCCCTTAAGCGTTCAATGGCGCGGTCATAGTAGCCGCCGCCATACCCAAGCCTGCGACCCTCATCATCAAAAGCGAGCAGAGGAGTGATAACAATATCCGGGTATATCTCATTTCCAGTGGATGGAAACGGAATGCCTAGCGGCCCTTCGGTCATTGCATCGCCGGGCTTCCACGGCAAAAACATCAGGGTGCGTTTCGGCATAATTCGGGGTAAAGCGAGCGCCGCCCCCGCCTTACGGGCTGAAAGCATAAGCGGCATACAGTCGAACTCAAAACCAACGGAAAAGAAGCCGGAAAGGATGACGCCACTTTTGAGCGTTATCAGTTTTTGAAATTCCATGGCTACAGCGGTGGCTGCATCCGCACGCTCCTGCGGTGAAATTTCGGCGCGCCGGGCAAGCATGTGCTCTCGTAGCAACGCTTTTTCGTGCGTGACCGGGTTATCATTCACCGCACGCGCCCGCAAATTGCGATCATCATTCTGTCCAGCGCATGGCCAAAAAAATAAAGTGAAGCCGTAAAGGCCGGTGGAGATGTCGATGCCCTTGGGTCCCTACAGTGTAGGTGGGAGCCAAGTGTCCGGAACCACGGTTCCGGTCAGGGTCAGCCCCCATAAGCATCTTATCGGCCCCGGGTATTCAGTGACTCCTGTCGCGCCCCACAGCTTCACGTAACAATATGCAGCCGATTTGCGAAGATTGCTAGTGGGCGGTGCGGATTTCCCGCGAACAGCTCAAATTTGCCGTTAACTCCCTAAAGCTGCATCCGGCGCATGGTCATCAATGTAGAAAATCATGTGTAGTTTCAGCACACGGCGCCTTTAACGGCGCCCCCTCATCTTGCCAACCGAAAGAACCCAGTATGAATTTAAAAACCTTATCGATGTTTGCTGCTGCGTCGCTTCTATTGGTTGGAGGGGCTTCCGCTCAGGATGGTAGCGTCCCTGAAAAGCTGGTTGACGCCCTCAATGGCGTTTTCGGCAAACCGCAGGAAACAAAATCTTCTCACGCCAAAGGCGTTTGCGTAACTGGCGCATTCAAAGGCGCGCCTGGCGCTTCCACACTTACCAAATCGGCGATGTTCAGCGGCAAGGAAGCGCCAGCGACCGTCCGTTTCTCCATTGGAGGCGACAACCAAAAGTGTGCGACAAGGCGAAAGGCCCGGCGCGAGGTATGGCTTTTAGCGTAAACGCGGCGGATGGCGATTCCGAGTTCGTGTTTATCTCCGCCCCGGTTTTTTTCGCTAAAACGCCCGAGCAGGTGATTGGCTTCTTGCAAGTGCGCGCGCCTGACCCAGCAACTGGCAAACCAGACCCCGAGAAAGTGAAGGCTTTCGCCGCTGCGAACCCGGAGACGACACGCCAAGGCGCTTATTTTAACAGTAAGCCAATCGCTGCTGGATATGCGTATACAGGCTATTTTGGCGTGAATACATTTTCATCAATGCGGAAGGCAAGCGCACGGCTACCCGTTGGATCGTGAAACCCGTTGAAGGCGAAAAGTCGTTAACGGAAGACGAGTTAAAAGCCAAGCCTGATCAATTTTACATCGAGGAGCTAAAGACTCGTCTTACGGCGAAGCCTGCCGAGTTCGATTTCTTTGTGCAACTGGCGGAGCAAGGCGACGATCTGCTAGACCCGACTGTTACATGGCCTGACACGCGCAAAACCGTCCCTATGGGTCGCTTGACCGTGTCCGCAGCGATGAGCGGCAAGCAAGGCGACACATGCAACAAGGCTATTTTCAATCCGACGCTACTCGCGGACGGCATTGAGCCTTCCGATGACCCAATCCTTCAAGTGAGGGCGGCTGCATGTGCAGTGTCGGCAATGCGCCGCACCAACTAAAGACGAATATACAGACCCTATCCCGGGCGGCGCCTCCTCGTCCGGGACAAAATTAGCCCGCTGCGGCCCTCGCGGTTTTTGGATTGAGCCGTTCAATGGTGGCTGTCGCGGTTTCCGGCGCCCGCACGGCGTCGATAATCTGCACGGCGCGAAGATCGGCGAGTTGGCGGGAGACGCGCTGCAATTCCTCCCGTGCTTCATACAATTGGTCGGCAAGCATTAAGGCTGTCATCAAAAACAGCCTTTCCTCCTGCACCAGCTTAAGACCGCCCTTGATCTCGTTAACATGGACTTCAACGGCTGCTGCAAGCTCCCGGACGCGCTTTTCCTCGCCGTCACGGCAGGCCATCTTGTAGCTACGGCCGCTGACGCTAATGGTGACATGAGCCATAGACGCCTCCTTGCGGGGACGTCTCGGCCCCCGGCCTAGTTCTTCACAATGGTACGGATCGCCGCAATGACCGCATCCAGCCTTTTCGTAACGTCCGCCGTGATGATTAGAATCTCATCCTTGCGAGCGTTAGCGGCCTCAAGATCAACTTTAAGCTTCGCGTTTTCCTGCTTCAGCGCGTCAATCTCGCTGACTTTGACGTTATTAACTGCTGGCGCACTTTTGGCGCTGCGTCTTGTCTTTGCGCCAACCGCCACAGGCGCGGAGATTGCGGGCATAGCTCTCTCGCCGCGCGGTTGCTTCGCCCTGCTTTTCTTCTCCACGTTAATCGCCCGTGTTTTAAGGATATTTCCCGTTATCGTCCGGGCACATTGGCAATCCTTAAAATGCGCGTCAAGCGACCGTTCCGCGTATGCGTGGTAAAAGCTGCGAAACTCTGGTATAAACGTGCTGTTCTGCGTACATTAGTCTTAACTGCATCACGTCGAGACGCAACTCTGGCGTCAGGTTATTTCCATCTTTAAAGCATTAGAGTTAATTAAGCGTTAACTAAACAATGACGACGGCGGCGCTGTCAGCATGAACGAAAGTTGTTTCCACGACGTGGACGAAGGGCTTGCGTTTTCATCGCGAAACCGCAAAAACAGCGCATAACAAGACATCAAACGACCCCGTCGCGCACCGTTTGCGGGTTTGGAGATCGATATGGCAGTCAGAATAGCGATTAATGGATTTGGGCGGATCGGGCGCAACATCCTGCGGGCAGTTGTCGAAAACCGGCGAGATGACATTATGGTCGTCGCCATTAATGACATCGGCGAAATCGATGTGAACGCTCACCTGTTCAAATATGACTCCGTGCACGGCCGTTTCTCGGGCGACGTAAAAGTCGAAGGCTCAACCATGGATATTGGTTTCGGCCCCATTCAGGTTTTGAGCGAGCGCGACCCGGCGAAGCTGCCATGGAAATCGATGGACATCGATATCGTGATGGAATGCACCGGCATTTTTTCTGACAAGGAGCAGGCGATTGTCCACCTGCAGGCTGGCGCGAAGCGGGTGCTGGTCTCCGCGCCATCAAAAGGTGCTGACATTACAGTGGTTTACGGCGTCAATCACGATAAAATTAACCGCGACCACATGGTGGTGTCGAACGCATCCTGCACCACGAACTGCCTCGCGCCTGTCGCTAAAATCTTGAACGATCTGTGCGGCATCAGCCAGGGCTTCATGACGACGGTGCATTCGTACACGAACGATCAGCGCATCCTCGATTTACCGCATAAGGATTTGCGCCGCGCCCGCGCAGCCGCGCTGTCGATGATTCCGACCACGACGGGCGCCGCGAAAGCTGTTGGCCTTGTACTGCCGGAATTGAACGGCAAGCTCGATGGCACCTCGATCCGCGTGCCAACGCCGAACGTGTCGCTGATCGACCTGACAATCATCCCAACACGCGAGACAACGGTTTCCGAGATCAACGCGGCTATGGAGCGCGCTTCGCAGCAGGAGCTGAAAGGCGTGCTGAATGTGACGAAAGACCCTGTCGTGTCGGTCGATTTCAACCACGACCCGGCGTCCTGCACCTTCGACCTGGAGCAGACGCAGATCGTCGATGGCCGTCTGGTGCGGGTACTCGCGTGGTACGATAACGAGTGGGGCTTCTCGTGCCGGATGCTGGACACGGCGGCGACGATGGCGAAAGTCATCTGAGCGGGTGCTGGTCAGTCTCGCATGCTCTACCATGACGCCCCGAAATGCGAGACATAGCCATGGCCCAGACGCCCGCCTGCCAGATCTATCTTTGCGTTTCACAGCTTCCCGTTTCGAAAGCGCCCGCTCTACTTGAAGAGGCGCTATTGGCGGGACAAGCCGCATGTATGCTCTTCAAACCGAGCGCGGTTGCGACGTTAGGCGATGATCTGACGCGAGACCTCATCGCGTTGACAAAACGCCACGGTGCAGTTGCATTGCTGGAAAACGACGCTGAACTGGCCGAGCGACTGGGCGCGGATGGCCTTCACCTTACAGACCTAACATTGCCCAATGAGACTATTGCCGGAGCCAGAGGACGACTTGGGGACCGCGCCGTCATTGGCGCGCACGCTATTTTATCGCGCCATCAGGGCATGATCTGTGGCGAGGCGGGGGCCGATTACATCAGTTTTGACCGCCGCGCGCCGGAGGATGACCACGAAATCGGCCCAATTTCGGATATTGTGCGCTGGTGGGCGGACATTATCGAAATTCCGTGCGTAGCTTGGCATCGCGGCGGCTATGATGAGGCTGCGGAGCTTATAGCAGCGGGCGCGGACTTCATAGCGGTCGACGCTTTGATATGGCAAAATAGCATCAGTCCGCGTGATGCGCTTGATCGTTTATTTCATTTAACGACCAAGCCTTAGGTATTTGGACGGTAAGCATGAAGCCGTGGTTAACCGCATTTACAGTGTCCGCGATGTTTTTCGCGCCTAATGTAGCGCATGCCGCAGACCCTAAACTTTTGCTTTCCGAACGCTGCAAAGATGCGCCCGCTAAAGCCTGGACGCCGGAAGCCACAAAAGGTAAAACGCCACCTGCCGTGGTTGCGGTAAAACCTGCGGAAGACAGCGCATACGCCGCATTTGACGAAGGCTGTTACTTCAAAGCCCTAAGTCTCGCGCAGGCGGCGGCGGCGAAGAATGAACCGCAGGCCTACACACTCATCGGCCAGATTTACGAGCAAGGCCTCGGTGCGATTAAAGACGATGTCAAAGCGGCTGAAGCCTATGCTCAAGGCGCGGCGCTCGGCGATTTCAACGCGCAGTTCCAGATCGGCATGATGCTTTTGCAGGGGCGCGGCATCAACAAAAATCCGGACAAGGCTGTTAGCTTTCTCGAACTCGCGGCGCAGAAAAATCATGTGCTCGCAAATTACAACCTCGCGCTTGTGTTTGTTGAGGGCGTGACCCGGCCGCAGGACTTTGTCAAAGCCGCGCAATATCTGGAAAAAGCCGCGGTGCAGGAGCATCCACAGGCGCAGTTCGATTTAGGCTCGCTTTACACGGCGGGCCGCGGCGTCGATCAGGATTACGCCAAGGGCGCCTATTGGACCGGGCTTGCCGCAAAAGCGGGCCTTATCGACGCGCAGCTTGAATATGGCGTCACTCTCATTAACGGCCGCCGTATCAGGCAAAAAGGGGCCGAGGTCGAAGTGGTGCCGAAAAACGAAGTTATAGGTTTGAAGTACCTCGAAGCCGCTGCGGAAAAAGGCAACCCTGTCGCGCAAAACCGGGTATCCAGAGCTTACAGGTTTGGGGTTGGAACCGATTACGATCCGTTGAAATCTGCAAAATGGTACATCATCGCGCGTGGCGCGGGGGTGACCGACCCTCTCATGGAGTTGTTTTTCTCGAAACTGCCTCAGGAAACGCGCGATAGGGCTGAGAAAGCCGCTGAGGAATGGTATGATGAGCGGGCGAGCGCATATTAAGCGCTGCGGGGCGCGACCATAGCCAGCCTCTATGATAACCCTGCTTGCATGCTCGTTTATTTCAACAGACTATTGACTGACTTGCGAAGGCCTCACTTTCGGAGTAGCAAACCCCATGATTAAGTTTTCCTTCATTGGGCGTTTAGCTAAAGTTAATTCAACTTTTATCGTTTAAAAAGGAGTTGTCTATGGCGCGCAGCAAGATTGCCCTCATTGGCGGGGGCATGATCGGAGGCACTCTCGCTCATCTAATCGGCCAGAAAGAACTTGGCGACGTGGTGGTTTTCGACGTGCTGGACGGCACGCCGCAGGGCAAATCGCTTGATATTGCCCAATCCTCGCCCGCCGACGGCTTCAATTGCAATTTTCGTGGGACAAACGATTACGCGGATATTAAAGGCGCCGACGTCGTGATCGTCACCGCTGGCGTGCCGCGCAAACCCGGCATGAGCCGCGATGATCTGCTGGAAATCAACCTGAAGGTTATGGAGCAGGTTGGCTCCGGCATCAAAAAATACGCGCCCGACGCCTTTGTTATCTGCATCACCAACCCGCTGGACGCGATGGTTTGGGCGCTGCACCGCGTCTCCGGCCTGCCGCGCCAGAAGGTGGTGGGCATGGCGGGCGTTCTTGATTCGTCGCGCTTCCGCTATTTCCTCGCGCAAGAATTCGACGTGTCGGTGGAGGACGTGACAGCGTTCGTGCTCGGTGGTCATGGCGACACCATGGTGCCGCTGACGCGCTATACGACTGTTGCGGGCATCCCATTGCCAGACCTCATCAAAATGCGCTGGATTACTCATGATCGTCTAACCGAGATCGTGCAGCGTACGCGCGACGGCGGCGCTGAGATCGTCGGCCTCCTGAAAACGGGCTCGGCCTATTACGCTCCTGCCGCGTCCGCCATTGTCATGGCCGAGTCTTACCTGAAAGACCAAAAGCGCGTGCTGCCTTGCGCCGCCTATCTTAACGGCGAATACGGCGTTAAAGGCATTTATGTCGGTGTGCCATGCGTTATCAGCGCAAAGGGTGTGGAGCGTGTGATCGAAATCGAGTTGAACACGCATGAACGGCTTGACTTCCGCCGCTCGGTAGAGGCAGTGCAGAACCTTGTCGAGACCTGCATGCGCATCGCGCCAGGCTTGCAACATATGACCGGCGCTTGAGGGAGATTTCGCGATGAACATTCACGAATACCAGGCTAAAGCGCTGTTGCGCAATTACGGCGTGCCGGTCTCCAAGGGCGGCGTCGCGTTCACGCCGGAGGAAGCAGTCGCGGCGGCGAAAACGCTGAACGGGCCGTTGTACGTCGTGAAGGCGCAAATTCATGCGGGCGGACGTGGCAAGGGTAAATTCAAAGAGCCGGAAGCTGGCGAAAAAGGCGGCGTGCGTCTGGCCCGCTCCATCGATGAGGTGCGCGAGGCGGCGGATCAGATGCTGTCCAAAACCCTTGTCACGATTCAAACCGGACCCGAGGGCAAAGTGGTCAACCGGCTTTATGTTGAGGATGGCTCGGACATTGAGCGCGAGCTTTATCTTTCCTACGTCATCGACCGCGCGACATCGCGTGTATCCATTATCGCCTCGACAGAGGGCGGGGTAGACATTGAAGAAGTGGCTCATTCGCACCCGGAAAAAATCGTTACGCTCGATGTTGATCCAGCCACCGGCTACTCCCCACACCATGGCCGTACAGTCGCCTTTGCGCTTGGGCTGTCCGGCGATTTGATGAAGCAGTGCGTCAAGCTCATCGGCGATCTGTATCGCGCCTTCACAGAGAAGGATATGAGCCAGCTTGAGATCAACCCGCTGATTGTCACCAAAGACAACCGGCTTGTTTGCCTCGACGCCAAAATCAATTTTGACAGCAACTCGCTTTACCGCCATCCCGATGTCGTGTCATTGCGCGATATCAGCGAGGAAGACCCGGCGGAGGTAATGGCCTCGCGCTTCGACCTGTCATATGTGAAACTGGATGGCCAGATCGGCTGCATGGTCAACGGCGCCGGTCTCGCCATGGCGACAATGGACATCATCAAGCTGTACGGCTCGGAGCCAGCCAACTTTCTCGACGTGGGCGGCGGCGCAACAAAAGAAAAAGTAACTGAAGCGTTCAAGATCATTCTTTCCGATCCCAACGTGAAGGGCATTCTGGTCAACATCTTCGGCGGCATCATGCGCTGCGATATCATCGCGGAGGGCGTTATTGCCGCAGCCCGCGAAACGGCGATCAAGGTGCCGCTAGTCGTGCGGCTTGAGGGCACGAATGTGGAGCTAGGCAAGGAAATTCTACGCAACTCCGGCCTCGCGGTCATCCCGGCCGACAATCTGGCGGACGCGGCCGAAAAGATTGTGGCGGAGGTGCGAAAGGCGGCTTGATTTTACACTGCTACACATATACTGTGTAACGGTATAGGAGGTCGAGCTATGAAAAATGTGACATTGGCGATCGACGAAAGCGTCTTGACGGCGGTTCGCCAATACGCGGCGAAGCACAACACGACCTTGAATGGACTTGTGCGGGATTATTTGACGCGGTTGGCAACCTTTGAAGATCGTGCCGCAAACGCGCGCAAGCGCATGGTGGAATTAAGCGAGCAATCGAAAGACCGGATCAGCGATTGGACTTGGAATCGGGAAGAAATTTATGATCGTCCCTTACTTTCTCGACACGAACATCCTGATCTACGCGGCTTTGCCGAGGAAGGGGGAGGAAGTGAAAAGAAGGAGGGCGGCGGAACTGATTGACGCTGCGGTCTTCGGGACTTCAGGTCAGGTGCTTCAGGAATTTTACTGGCAGACCACTCGGAAGTCGTCTCCCGCATTGCCGTTTGATGAAGCATTTGAATGGGTCGAAATGCTCGAGGAGCAACCGTTTGCCGCCGTGGATTCAAGCCTCGTGAAGACAGGTATTGAAATCTCCCGGCGTTATAAAATCTCGTATTGGGACGGGGCTATCATCGCAGCGGCCGAATCGCTTGGCGCACCAATTGTATACAGCGAGGACTTGAACGACGGGCAGAAATATGGCGACATCCAAGTCATAAATCCTTTCAAGAACATGCAATCCTTCGGCGGCTTTCACGAAGACGCGCAACGGCAACTCAAATAGAGGCACGCGAACATGGCGGTATTGGTCGACAGGAATACGAAAGTGATTTGCCAGGGCCTCACCGGCGCGCAAGGCACCTTTCATACCGAACAGGCGATCGCTTACGGCACTAAAATGGTAGGCGGCGTGACCCCGGGTAAAGGCGGGACATCGCATATCGGTTTGCCGGTGTTCAACACAGTCGCCGAGGCCAAGCACGCGACGGGGTGCAACGCATCGGTCATTTATGTGCCGCCGCCGCTCGCCGCCGACGCCATTCTGGAGGCGATCGATGCGGAAATTCCGCTTATCGTGACCATAACCGAGGGCATTCCGGTGCTGGACATGGTGCGGGTGAAACGTGCGCTTTCCGGGTCCAAAACCCGGCTCATCGGGCCGAACTGTCCAGGCGTCATCACGCCGGATGAATGCAAGATCGGCATCATGCCGGGCCATATCCACAAGCGCGGCTCGGTCGGCATTGTTTCGCGCTCGGGAACACTTACCTATGAGGCGGTTCATCAGACGACCGCAGCGGGCCTCGGCCAATCCACCTGCGTCGGCATTGGCGGCGACCCGGTGAAGGGCACTGAATTTATTGATGTACTGGAAATGTTTTTGGCCGATGATGAAACGACGTCGATCATAATGATTGGTGAAATTGGGGGTTCGGCGGAGGAAGAAGGCGCGGAGTTCATCAAGTCGTCCAAGATCAAAAAGCCCATCGTCGGCTTCATTGCAGGGGTCACGGCCCCGCCTGGGCGGCGTATGGGACACGCCGGAGCCATCATTTCCGGCGGCAAGGGTTCGTCGGGCGACAAAATCGAGGCAATGAAGCTGGCCGGCTTCAGGGTGGCGGATAACCCGGCTGCACTGGGAACGACCTTGCTAGCGTTGTTAAACGGTTAAAATACTCGGGTATTGAAGATCACGAAATTCAAAGAGGGTGCGGCGCGAAACAAGCGCCGTTTTAGGTTTTATAGACAATGACACGGCAAAATTTAAACGAACTATTCGCGCGCACATCATTTCTGCACGGCGCTAATTCTAGCTACGTTGAAGCTTTGTACGGCAAATTTCAGGAAAATCCGGGCGCCGTTAGCGCCGATTGGCGAGCGTTCTTTACCGACTTGAAAGAACGCAAGGAAGACGTGCTGGCCGAAGTTCAGGGCCCATCCTGGAAGCGTAAGGACTGGCCCCCCTCCGCCGATGGCGATCTGGTGCGCGCATTAACTGGCGATTTCAGCGAGGTCGAGCGCGAAATAGAGAAGAAAATCGCCGCCAAGGCGCAGGAGCAGGGCGTCAAGATTACCCAAGGCCAAACGCTACAATCCGTGCGCGACTCCATGCGCGCGCTGATGCTTGTGCGCGCCCATCGCGTGCGCGGCCACCTTATCGCCGATCTCGACCCGCTTAAAATTACTGATCGAAAGCTGCATCCCGAATTGCAACCGGAGACCTATGGCTTCGGCGAGGCGGACATGGATCGCCCGATTTTCATCGACAAGGCGCTGAACAAAGAAACGGCAACAATGCGCGAAATCATCGCGCTGCTCCGCCGCACCTATTGCGGCACGACAGGCTACGAATATATGCACATCTCCTCCCCAGAGGAAAAAGCCTGGATTCAGCAGCGCATTGAGGGCCAGGACAAGGATATTGAGTTTTCCGAACTCGGCAAGAAAGCGATCCTTTCGAAGCTTATGGAGTCGGAAACCTTTGAGCGGTTTCTGGACAAAAAATTTACAGGCACCAAACGCTTTGGCCTTGAAGGCGCGGAGTCCGCCATTCCGGCGCTGGAGCAGATCATCAAGCGCGGCGGACAGCTTGGCATTCGCGACATCGTGCTTGGGATGCCGCATCGCGGTCGCCTGAACGTGCTTACCAACGTGATGGGTAAGCCGTACCGCGCATTATTCCATGAGTTCAAGGGAGGCTCCGCAAACCCGGAAGATGTGGAAGGCTCGGGCGACGTGAAATATCACCTGGGCGTGTCCTCCGACCGATCCTTCGATGGCAATAATGTCCACCTGTCGCTTACCGCCAATCCGTCGCATCTTGAAATTGTCGATCCGGTCGTGCTTGGTAAAGTGCGCGCGAAACAGGATCAAATGGGGGATAAGGAGCGCGAGAAAGTGCTCCCGCTGCTCCTGCACGGCGACGCGGCTTTTGCGGGCCAGGGCGTGGTTTGGGAGTGTTTCGGGCTTTCAGGACTGAAAGGGCACCGCACGGGCGGCTCCATCCATTTTATTGTCAACAACCAGATTGGCTTCACAACCGCGCCGCGCCATGCGCGTTCGTCGCCTTATCCGTCCGATGTCGCTCGCGGCATCGAGGCGCCCATTTTTCATGTCAACGGCGATGATCCAGAGGCGGTCGTCCATGCCGCCCGCGTTGCTATTGAATTCCGGCAGATGTTCCACAAGCCAGTGGTTATCGACATGTTCTGCTATCGTCGCCACGGCCATAATGAGGGTGACGAGCCAAGCTTCACTCAGCCGGCGATGTACAAACGCATCCGCGCCCAGGAAACCACGACCGCGATTTACTCGAAGCGCCTTATTGAAGAGGGCGTGGTGACCGAGGCCCAGGTCACGGAGATGAGCGCGGCCATCGTCGCCAATCTGGAGGAGGAGTTCCAGTCCGGTCAGAATTACCGGCCGAACCGCGCCGATTGGCTGGTTGGGCGCTGGTCGGGCCTTAGCCAAGCCGAAGAAGGGCCGCGCCGTGGTGAAACTGGCGTCAACATGGATACGCTGAAGGCCGTTGGCGAGAAAATAACCTACATCCCCGAGAACTTCACGGCCCACAAAACCATCGACCGGCTGTTCGGCAACCGTCGTAAAATGATTGACGAAGGTAAGGGTGTGGATTGGGCGATGGCGGAAAGCCTGGCCTTCGCCAGTTTGGTAAACGAGGGCCTTCCTGTGCGCCTATCCGGCCAGGATTGCGAGCGGGGCACGTTCTCGCAACGCCACGCCGTGATTATCGATCAGGAAAACGAGAAGCGTTATACGCCCGTCAACCACATTGCGAAGGGGCAGGAAGCCAAGCTGGAGGTTATCAACTCCATGCTGTCCGAAGAGGCGGTGCTCGGCTTCGAGTACGGTTTCAGCCTTGCCGAGCCTAACGCGCTCGTATGCTGGGAAGCGCAATTCGGCGACTTCGTGAACGGCGCGCAAGTGGTGATCGACCAGTTTCTCTGCTCGGGGGAGCGTAAATGGCTGCGCATGTCAGGCCTCACACTGCTACTCCCTCATGGCTATGAGGGCCAGGGGCCGGAGCACTCATCCGCCCGGCTCGAGCGCTTCCTGCAGCTTTCGGCCGAGGACAATTGGCAGGTGGCGAACTGCACCACGCCCGCCAACTACTTCCACATTCTGCGGCGTCAGCTCCACCGCTCGTTCCGCAAGCCGCTCATTATCATGACGCCGAAGTCGCTACTCCGTCACAAGCGCGTCATATCCGACCTCGAAGACTTTGGACCAGAGTCGAGCTTCCATCGCGTGCTTTGGGACATGGCGGAAAACGGGAAGGCCGAGAAGGTTAAGCTGGTGGCGGACGACAAAATCCGCCGTGTCGTGTTGTGCTCCGGTAAGGTTTTTTACGATCTTTTCGAGGAGCGCGAAAGCCGTGGCAATAACAACATTTACCTTATGCGTGTCGAGCAGCTTTACCCGTTCCCGGCGCGCGCGTTGATCCAGGAGCTTGGCCGCTTCCCGAATGCGGAGATTATCTGGTGCCAAGAAGAGCCGAAGAACATGGGCGCGTGGAACTTTATCGAACCGAACATTGAATGGGTGCTAGATAACCTAAACGGTAAGCACCGCCGCGCCAAGTATTGTGGCAGGGCCGCCTCCGCTTCCACCGCCGCCGGTTTAATGAGTAAACATCAAGCGGAACTGAAAGCCTTCTTAAACGATGCGCTAACACTTTAACTTTTCGCGGCGTCCACGCGGCGCAGGAGATTCGGTCATGGCGACGAATATTTTGGTGCCTACGCTCGGCGAGTCCGTGACGGAAGCGACGGTCAGCAAATGGTATAAAAAAGCGGGCGACGCGGTAAAAGCTGACGAAACCCTGCTGGAGCTTGAAACCGACAAGGTGACGCTGGAGGTCAACGCGCCGGCGGCCGGGGTGCTCTCCGAAATCGCGGTGAAGGAGGGCGAAACCGTGGGCGTCGGGGCGATCCTCGGAGCTATCGGCGAGGGGCAAGGGCAACAAGCCGCGTCCAACGGCGACGCCAAACCTTCGGCTAATGGCGGAACTGGCATTCAAAAAGACATCACTTCTTCTGGTGATAAAGGTGTTGGTGAAAAAGTGCTGCAGGTAAAGCCTGGCGGCGCGCCTCGCCAGGCGGAGCAGGGTGAACCTCAACCGCAGATGAAAACAGGGGCGGCTGCGCAATCGGCGTCAGCGTCCGGTTCAGGCTATGGCGACGGCGGTAAGGGCGGCACTCCGGGCGCAGCGAACGGCGGGGATAACCTTTCTCCGGCGGTGCGCAAAATCGTCATGGAGAAAGGCATCGACCCGGCGCAGGTGCAAGGCACAGGCAGAGACGGCCGTATTCTAAAAGGTGACGTGCTTGACGCGCCGCAGGGAGGTGCGCAAGGCTCAAATGTCGCCATGTTCCCGGCCTCGCAACCAGCGCAAGCGCCCGCGATCCGCGTACCATCCGCCCCCGCGGACCAGGGCCGCGAAGAGCGCGTGCGCATGACCAGGCTGCGCCAGACCGTCGCGCGCCGCCTGAAAGAAGCGCAAAATACCGCCGCCATGCTCACCACCTTCAACGAGGTGGACATGTCGGGCGTAATGAACGCTCGCAATCAGTACAAGGAGCTGTTCGAGAAAAAACATGGCGTCAAGCTCGGCTTTATGGGCTTTTTCGTGAAAGCCTGCGTGCATGCGCTAAAAGAAATCCCGAGCGTCAACGCCGAGATCGACGGCGGCGATATCGTATTCAAAAATTACTATCACATTGGCGTGGCGGTCGGCACCGAGAAGGGTCTTGTCGTGCCCGTTCTGCGCGATGCGGATCATCACTCCATCGCAGGCGTCGAGAAAGCGATCGGCGAGTTCGGCAAACGCGCTCGCGACGGCAAACTCAGCATTGAGGACATGCAAGGCGGCACGTTCACAATCTCGAACGGGGGCGTCTACGGCTCGCTGATGTCCACGCCTATTCTGAACGCGCCGCAGTCCGGCATCCTCGGTATGCACAAAATTCAGGAACGCCCGGTCGTCATTAATGGCAAGGTCGAGGTGCGGCCGATGATGTATCTCGCGCTAAGCTATGATCACCGCCTTGTGGACGGCAAGGAAGCCGTCACCTTTCTGGTGCGCGTAAAAGAGAGCCTGGAAGACCCATCCAGAATGGTGCTAGATTTATGAGCTTCTCAACATAAACAAGGCAGAAGCAGAATGAGCAAATATGGAAAGGTAACCCCTCACCTCACGGTGAAAGGTGGTCTTGAAGCCATAAAATTTTACGAAGAAGCCCTCGACGCCGAAGTCGAGGACATCATGATGGCTCAGGACGGTGTGCGCGTTCTTCACGCTGAGCTGGAAATAAACGACGGTGTCATATTTTTGAATGACGAATTTCTTGAGATGCCGGGCGAAAGTCATACCCGCGCCCCTTCGACGGTTGGCGGCGCTTCGGTCACCGTGCATCTATCCTTAAAAAAAGCCAAACAGGTGGATCGCCTGATTGCGCAGGCGGCATCTGCAGGCGCGCAAATTATCATGCCGCCCGAGGACGTGTTCTGGGGCGCCCGTTACGGCCGCGTTCGCGACCCTTTTGGCCATGTCTGGTCGTTCGGCGCGCCGGTGAAAAAGAAAATGAAAGACAAAGACGACGACAAGTAACGCCAAGGGGGCGCAAACGGCCTATGATTAGTCACTCCCGGCTATAATGACGGCTTCTTGGATGGCAAAGAAGCACGCACGAATAGGAAGGACTTGAAATGGACGCGCGCTTTGAGAAAAAGCATGATGTCAGATTTCATGATCTCCTCGCCTTTCTTGCTCGCATTCCTGCTCTAAAGACAGATGCCACGCCGTGGGGCGGCTTTGGGTCAGGGTACGCTGACAATCAGCTATGGTGGGTGAAACTAACGATTGATATCCGCCATACGCTTGCGCGGCAAACTGTTCAGGAGTTTGCATTTGTACTCAATACGCTGTCGCTTGAGCAGCGTTTGCCCAGTGTTTTTAAACCTGTCTCGCCTCCACCTTACTTAAACGGTGGCCCTGAGGATTTTCTTTCATGGTTATAGAGGCGCGCGAGTCTGATATGACGCCTAAAGAAATCGCTCAATGGCTCGAAGGTCGCATGCCGAACCCGGTTGACGACGCAGAAAAATGGAATGACGGGATCTTCGAAGAAAAGAACTAAGCATCATGGAGTTAATATGAGCAGCTACGATCTAGTGGTGATCGGTACGGGGCCGGGTGGCTATGTTTGCGCTATCCGGGCAGCGCAGTTGGGCATGAAGGTCGCCGTGATCGAGAAGCGGGCGACGCATGGGGGCACGTGCCTGAACGTCGGCTGTATCCCCTCGAAAGCGCTGTTGCACGCCTCGGAGTTATATGAGGAAGCGGGCCACGGCTTTGCCGGCATGGGCATTAACGTGAAGCCGGAGCTAGACCTCTCCAAAATGCTTGCCTTCAAGGACGAGGGCGTGAAGGGTAATGTGCAGGGCGTCGAGTTCCTGCTCAAGAAGAACAAGATCGACGCCTTCCACGGCGCAGGGCGTATCTCCGCGTCCGGCAAGGTGGATATAACGCCGCTGAATGGCGGCGAGGCGAAGACGCTTGAGGCGAAATCCATCGTCATCGCCACCGGCTCGGACGTGATCCGCCTGCCGGGCATTGAGATCGACGAGAAACAAATTGTAT
>Ga0163155_10001184_pt1 | contig 31930 bp, 73 predicted proteins | sample OliLakLV19SP4G1_FD_148611 | JGI IMG/M metagenome (GOLD analysis project Ga0163155, IMG submission 148611) | Freshwater microbial mat bacterial communities from Lake Vanda, McMurdo Dry Valleys, Antarctica - Oligotrophic Lake LV.19.SP4.G1 | ecosystem: Environmental > Aquatic > Freshwater > Lake >... | reverse complement strand
AGAACCGAGCAAGATCTTGCGGGTCGCTTTTAGCTTGTATTTTTCATACACATCGAGCTTACTAAAGAAGGTTTCAAAATGCTTAGTAAGCGACCTAGAGACGTCTGTCTCGATATAAGTCTCGTCCGCTAGCTCAAGCTTCTGCATGCCGTTCTTTGGCGTAACTCGCCAGGAGCCGGGCTGGAGCTCATACTCCACCAAGTTAGAGGTAACCTCACCGAGGAGCTGCATGTCGACCATTCGGATGTTGCCGACAGCGTCAGAGGCTGTAATTTGAAAGTCGTGCAGTACTGCTTCAACTCCATCCTTTAGGTCGATGATCTGCTTAACTTTTACTTTTTTGCCAGCTCCATCACTCATGCTACACTCCCGCCTGAATAGTGATCCACCAAATTCCGCTAACTTCATCATCACCATCATACTGCTGAACATTTTTCACACTGCTGCAGTAATCAATCATCGCTTTGCCTAGCTCTAGCACGTTGACATCTACTGTTCGATCTAGCTCGCCGCGGGCTGAAAACTCAAATAGATCGTGAGTGATGCGCACAGGATAGGCGAACCTGCTGCCGTTTTGATCGATGACGTATCTTCCGTGTGTGTATGAATTGATTCTGATTGTTCTAGCTATAGCCATGTTATCTCAACTTAAGTTGGATATTAAACTATACCGAAGTTTCATCTTCTGGTACTAACTAGAAAGCAACCACCATACAGGTGGTTGCTTTTAACACTTACTTCACAATCGCTGTAGCTTTGGGCAGGTCGCTGATAAGAGGAGAGTGAGTCTCTTTAGCGTCAGTTACTTTGCGAGTGAGGAAGCTAAAGCGGGCGACGTACTTTAGAGCCTCTGTATTTTCAATCCATCCGTGCTTAGCGTAAGTCTTAGCAGAGTCGCTGTTCGGCCCTTGGTTGTAAGCTACGATAGCAGCGTAAGGGTCTCCGTTAAACTTCTCAAGTACTTTACGAAAGTAGCAAGCGCCGGCGTAAAGGTTAAAGTCTGTTTCCCAGACGTCGTCGTCTTTCAGGTTATCAACGCCGCAGTCTTTCATAGCCTCATGAAAGGACGCTCTAGCTAGCTGAGCGTAGCCTTTAGGGCCAGTAGGCGACTGGGCAAACCGCTGGAAGGAAGACTCAATCGCAAGCACCGTAATAAAAGCTTTCTTATTTTCGTCGGTCTCAAAGATGTCGTTAGATACGCGGACAATCGCTCTGGCTAGGATCTGCTTCTTGCCGTCGGAAAGCTTATCTTTCGCTCCAGCCCAGTACATCATGTTGATAGCGTACTGACCAAGCTTCTCGTTTGCCTCGTCTTGAGCTTTGATCGCCTCGATCTGAGCCTCCAAGGCTCGGATCTTCTCGCTGTCGCCTAGCCCTGGGATGGAGGTAGTCGTAGCCGCGAACTCGCACCCTGAAAAAGCTGCCATGACGGCGACGATCGCCAACTTACTCGTCTTCATAGTATCTCCTACTGTGTTTGCGCTGCGAAAGCCAAGATGGCTTCTGCGTCTGCTTCAGACTGACTACGTACGTCGGCTTCAAAACTTTCGATCTGAAGCGAGCGCTGAGCGATCAGGCTGTCTATCTCTTGCGTGCTTTGCCCTTCCGTGGTCAAAACAACTTTCGCCTTCATTAGGCGTAGCATCTCGTCGTCGACCGCTTTAGCGCGCTTTCGACCTACTCGAGCTACTGCAGGTTCTGTGCCGCCAAGGCGGTCATCTTTACGAAGCCAGTTTGAGACCATCGATCCGCAGTAGTTTCTAAGCGATTTCTCGTCAGAAACTTTCTCCGGCTTGCTATGCTCAAACTCGCCGCGAGTGTACATAGCCATAAGCTCTTCAACAACCGTCTTGCGATCAAAAGATCCGTCAGGCTGCTTATGGGCTGACACTGCTTTATACAGCGCGTCTTTCTGATTTAGAGACATGAGGTGCTTCTCGCGGTGTTTAAGTTTTAATTCTGTAAGAGCGAAGGACACCTTTGTTAGCGTTAAGGCGCTCTTTTTTCAGCTTTTCTTTGTTTGCTTCGTTAGCTGCAGCGATAGCTGCAAAGTCTGCGTCAGTCGCTTGCTCAGGAAGAGTTTTTGCTTCGCTAGCCGCCGCTTCAACTTTCTCTTTTCTTCGAGCAGCCAGTGAGATCACTTTATTGTCCGACATACATCACCTCGGCAAAGAGTGCGATTGATTGCACCACGATTATACACGCAGTCATCACACCGTAAGAGACTAAGAACACTAGAGCTAGTACCGCAAGAGATTTTAAAAAGTTCATGTCGAAGCCTTGATGTGCTTAGTTACAACTTGCATGCCGTCGATCATCTTGAACACTGACGCGATCTCTGGAACCGCCATACCGAGGTTTAGCATAAACTTAACCGCCTTAGAGCGCGTCGTAAAGAACTGACGATGAGTCTGGAACATCTGCTCGTACTCGTCGTCGAAGGTGCCAGACTCGAAGCTTACAGTAAGAACCTTGTCGCTCGGCTGCTGATGAAAAAGCTTAATCAGGACGCCGCGCTTGCGGTTCCATTCGACATACTTGTAAAAGCCTTCAGCCTTGTAACGGTCCGTGATCTCTTGCTTGATCGCCATGTTAAGACTCCCTGTTGTTAGAGTTACTTACCGCACTCGTCGGTCTCGTCGTCTTGATTAAGAGTTAGAGAGGCAGGAGCACTAAATAATTCCTTTACAAGATCTAACCAGAGTAAGCTTGCAGATTGGTCGTTGAGCAAGATCGGCTGCATGATAGAACCAGAGTTGTCTAGAGTGTGATCGAGATTTAGAGCGCAGTGCCCAAGCTCGTGAAACAAGAGAGTTTTCTTAAACTGAGGCGTGCCGACTAGCCAGCGTGCCTTTAGCAGAGTGATGATCTTACCGCCTACCTGCTTGTCGTCATACGTAGACCACTCGCACTGTCCAGCTATGTTTGAGCACTTGCCGTAAGTATCTACAAACTCGATAGATAGCGTGCTAGGATCTGTCGCCACTCCAAGCGCTTGCGCGTTCGCGTAAAACTCGTACGTAATCAGCTTGATATCGAGATCATCTGGAAAACTAGGGATCGACTGATTTACCATCGGGACGACTTTAGGCGTTGGGTGTAGCTTCGAGGGGCTACCGCAGGAGGCCAGGAGTGGTAAAGCAAAAACTAAGAAGCGACCCATATTCTTACCCTCCGTCTTGGTGGTTCTGAATATGGATCACTAGGGTGTATCCATCTTACTAATGAGTTTATGGTTTAAACTGGAAACTAATTCCTAAATAATTCCCTACGAATTAGTTTCATGCGAAGAGCGTGAACAAGTGGGATTGGATCTACTCATTAGTTTATGGTTTACGCTTTCGACTGAAAAGTTTACAGTCAGGAAACCTGGAAACCAGCTTCTTGAGCTTTTTTGACGCTTAGGGAGCCGGCTCTCTCGTCAGCCCGCTTAGTGCGGATAAAGTTGAGATCCTTGTAAGTGATGAAAGTTCCAGAAGGTTTAACGATCTGGTACACGATCCCGTCGTCCGCTTGAAACATTCCGTCCGTACCGATTTCATCCTGGACAGCGATGATAGCCGCCTCGAGCGCCTCGTAGTAAGCGTCAATCTCAGGTTTCTTCTGGTCAAGCTGAACTAGAATTTGCTGAGCTTCAGTCATCGGCTTTTTCACTTTGAGCTTCTTTCGTAAAAGGGTTTTGTCCAGCTTCTTCAGCCGTCAAGTTATGCTGTTTTCCACACTTGAGGCACAAGTCGTCTTTCTGCCCGACGATGTAGTTACAACCTTTAGCCCACACGGGTTCTGTATAAATACTGCTTCCGTTACGCATGTAACCTCGCCGATAAATGTACTACTCGCCTTCTCGTTCCATGTCGATGCTGTTGTCTTCTAGGATTTGAAAGTAAAGCCGTGCCAGCTCCGCGATTAGGTCGCTAGACGGGGACGACAACGGGTTGCCGCAAGCATTATCTATATCGGAGGCCAGCTTGGCGATAGTCTTATCTTCGTATCCGTACTTGCTTGCAGGCCGAAAGATCTGACTGCGAATCTCTTCGAGTGCTCGGTACGCCCTGTCTGCGTTAAGAGCACGCTGCATCGCGCGCTCTACGTCGTTGTCACCTGGTTCGACTGCGAAGCTAATCGTCACTGTCTTCATTTGATCTCCTTACGTGGCGGCACGGCCGCAAGTGCTTCACTCAATATAAGTAAGTCGGAGTAGTAGCCTTTAAAGTCGCCACCGTTTTGCTTCACCGCGTTTACGGCGTTCGCCACGCGCCATAGCGCGGCGTTCTCAACTAGGGCAGCGTCACGCTCAGCGCTAAGGCGCTCAATTTCGTCCGTCAACTGAGGCACCAGGTCCCTCAACAGATAGAAGGCAGCATAGGCGTGTGGTGTAGACTGTAATTGTTCTAGAGCCACAGGCTGAGAACGTAGGCGCGTCCCGTACGCCCTCTGAAAAATCAGAACTACACGTTTTGCCTCGTCTATCATGTAATCGTACTCGCTCATTCCGTCCCCTCCCGCGGCGGCACGTAGGCGAGAGCCTGGAGGGCTCGACCGCCCTTATCCGCCACAACGACGTAGTTAAACTGTATACCGTTGCGGAAGACGTAGTTGTTGAAGTCCGAATACCACTCTAGCGCAGACCTTAGACGGTCCCGCTCAGCAAGCGCCTTGTCAAGCTCGGATTCAGTCACACGCAAGCGCTCACGCATCGCTAGGTAGTCCGCGTCGCAGAACTTCAGGCTGTTAGATGAGCACTTGGAATACCAGTCATCAAGCTCGGCTAGCTTCTCGTCTGTGATCGGCTTTTTCAGGCTCTCAAGATACTCGGCGTCTGTTGGAATGTTAGTCATTGTCACAATCTCCAGTAACTAGGAATATTTCCTTACAATGCTCGCAATCGTACTCAAAGGCATCATCACCGCGGGGGATGCTCGCTTCGGAGACCGAGCTATCAGACTCTAGTAAATTGGTCTGACCGCAATGTGGACACTCGACATAAAGGCCGGGTTCAACCCAAGGGCAAGCCTTCTTGATGTTATTCATCTAGTCACCTATAGTCGTCGGTTTTTGCCTCTGCTTTTAGCAGGATAAGATACGCCTTATCAGCTTTATCTTGTGCTATACGATAGGCTTTATATGCCTTATCGGCTTTCTTAGCGGCTTCTTTCTTGGCTTCGACTTTAGCTTTGTCGCGTATGGCTTTGTTTGCCTTAGCTTCGTCCGCTGTATATAAAAGCTTCACTTCAGACTCTCCTCATTGAGGCCATGTAGGATCGTGCCGCTCACCAGCATCTCATGTACGCTTTGAGCGCATCATCTAAACGCAGCGCTGCGTCAGAAGAAAGCGGGTCGATTTCGACCGTCATTCGATATACGAGCAATGCTGTAGCAAGCACATTAGCGAGACGTATTTGATTCATAGCCTCATCGTAAAGATGGAGAGGGACTACGGGTCCTGGGACCGACAAATCGTAGCCTACGTGTTTATATTCAGTCATTGTCTTGCTCTCCCTTCTTCTCGTCCCGCGCCGGCACGGCGGCAAGTGCTTTAGAAAGAAAGTGATGCATAGTACTGCAAGTTTCTATATCGGTTGCAAACGGCGCCGTTAAATAAACGTCGCACGCTTTCGCCGCATAGTACACGCGCCAGAGTGCAGCGTTCTCAACTAGGGCCGCGTCTCGCTCGGCTAAAGCCTGAAAACAGAATTCATTCGATTCTTTCCAGCCGGCGAAAGCAGTTATAAGCTCGGCTTTGTCAGGGCTATCCCTAGCGTATTCTAAAAGGCGCTCACTGCGAGTTACCACCTCGCCACGAAGGCGCTTAATTTCAATCAGTGCAGCGTCACGCTCAACTCTGAGCGCTTCATACGAGTCAAGGACACAAAGAGCATCACGCGCAAGGTCCCTCTGTTCGCAGCTGAATTCACCGCTGATGGTGATATTGAGGTACTCGCGGTGAACCTCGCGATTATCAGCGCGATCGAGCCACGCGTTGTTAGCCATTGTTTTCTCCCATGTACGAAGCTAGGGCAGCTTTTACTGCGTTATCAAGAAACAGAAACGTCTCCGGAGAGTACGGGTAGATCATAATGTACTGCTGGTATGCAGTTACAGCGATAGCTAGAGCGTTAGCGCGACGGGCCAGCTCTAGCCAGCGGTGGTGATTGCTGTTGTCGCAGCCAGCGCACTCAGCCTCAAGGACGACAATCTCGTCGGCACTGAACGGCTTGTAGTCAGTCATTATCCTGGTCTCCATTCACGCGGCTATCGGTAGCGCATTTTGCGCAGCAGTGATAAGGTAAGTCGATGTCGCAAGTGCAAACGCTGCCGCGAAGTTGCTTAACTTCAGCTAGGGCAGCGTCGCGCGCGTCTTTGATTGCCTGCACTTCATTCGCGAAGCGAGTGCCATCTAAGGCTGCTTTAATCAAAGCAATAGAGGAGTTAGCAGAGTTAGCCTTGGCTGCTTCAGCTAGTGCAGCGTCACGCTCAGCTTCTGCCTTATGTAATTTTTCAATATAACTGTTAGTGAAACCTAACTCTCTTTGAAGGGTCGCTTTCAACTTGTGCATCTCGGCAAAAGCAGGACGGCAGGCGGAGCATTGACCAGTCGTCATGCCGCCGCCGCCCTCAGCGAGACGTAAGCGCTCTCGTATATCGTAATACTCATCCCAGGTAATGGGGCAGTAGCGAAGATGCGGATCGTTTGGCGTTCGAGCATCTATCTCAGCAAGATCCCTGTCGTTGATAGGTGTTTTGCTCATGACTTTTGCCCTTTATGTACGGTATAACTCTTTCGCTGCTTGCTGAGAACAGTGTAGAGCCTGAGTTAGGCCTTCGGGCCTTCTTGGTCTTTCGACATATTTTTCAGCTCTTGAAGTAAGCGATTAATCTTAGCTAGGCTTGCGCGGACTCTTTGAAGACGATCGCCAAACTCTTGCTCTGATTTCGATGGGGACGCGCTTATCTTGCCAGTAGCTTGACTGATTAATAAGGTCGCCTCGTTCGTCGTCGCCCTGGCTAGCTCTCGCCTGCGCTTGCTTAAGTCTATCAAGTTGCTCATACTCTTCCTTTAGAATCAGCATATCGTCAGTAGGAGACTCATCAGCTAGGAAAGCGTAGTCTCCAAGCGTATCGTTTTGACTTAGTTCATCGAAGTAAGCTTCAATCAGGTCATCTGTAGTAAGCTGATCGAGCCGCTTCATGGGATTTTACCTTCGTTAATCGCTACAAGAAATTTAGAACACGGAGTAGAAGGGCCTCGCAAGATGGCGTCAACCAGCTCGTTTAACCGCTCTTCTGTCTGAAAGTCAGATTCAGGGAGATCGTAAGACCTGCAAGCTGCACTGCGAACTAGTGTTGTCGCGTACCATTTGCCGCGAAAATTAAACTTTGCAGTTGTGTTCAAGCTGAAGCCTCCTCGATGCCCATCGCTTCAGCGTTTGACGCGATAAAGACGTGAGCGGTTTTATACTGATCGTCCAAAGTTGCGCGCTGAATCTCTTTCAGCTCCATCTCAACTTCAGCAGTAAGGCCTTCGTAGCGATGTATAAGAGCGATTCGCTCTTGACGGTAGCGTGTGCAAAGCTCTTGCATCTGCACGTTATACTGAGCGCGATAGTAGCGGCGAGCCTGGGTTTGGGCTGTACGCTTAGCTTTTGAAAGCGTAACAAAAGCACCTACAAAAAAGCCCCCGCCAAAGGCGAGGGCTAGCGCGATGTGCGCCATATCGATGTAAACACTCATAGCTTGTTAGCCTCGTTCAGGATACAGTTGATGGCCGCGCTCAGCCTGAGTAAGCTGGTTACTCTGATTAATAAGGGACTGAAGCGCTTCCTCTATTTTGCCGCTAACGTACAGATCGAGGGCTGTCTGCGCTCTAAGCAGCTTTTTATCTGCTTCTAGCATTAGAGGCTGCTCGTCGCCGTCGTCGCGATCTTCAAGCTCGACACCGTCAGTGTAGTAGCTCTCCGCAGAACCCCAAAGACCAAACCCACCGCTGACTTTCGTCTGGGTGGGTTTGCTTCTTTGTTTTGCTTTAGCCTCTAGCCACTCTGCAACTAGAGCCAACACTTCTTCACTAGTGGGTGCTTTACTCATAGCTTACCTCCGCGGTCTGGATGACAGTCATACAAGTGAAACACCACAGCGTTAAAATCTTCTTGAGAAAGACCCTGCCATAACACCCACGCTACTTTACAGCGTAAACCAGAGTTAATAGTGGACTGTTTATGGTAGCCTAGCCGGTCATAAAGACAGTCAGCAGCTGCGAACTTCCAGCCTTTAAACTGGAGCGATGTTGGGATCTCGCGATGTCTTGTATCTATCATCCGGGTAGATCCTCTACTACAAGCTTAGATTAGGGTAGCGTGGATGCTTACGTATCGTCTCTATCACTTTAATCGCGTCTTCGTAAGCGTCGTGAGTAACAGCCGACATACCTAGCGGGGTGCAGATCTCGCCGAGGCTGGGTAGCGCCTCTTTGTTAAAGTCTGCAAACATACTGCCCGGGTCGATCATACGCCCGCGAAACTTGTTTTGAACGTGTTTCGGCAGGAACTGGTAGTCAAAGCTTGCCACGTTCTTGCCTGCAAGGTTGATCCTACTGTTACCAAAGTTGCGCTTTAAAAAGTCAATAAACAGCATCTCCCACGCGCCTTCTCTAAGGACCGGATACTTAGTCTTATACTGCTGGTCCGCAGGCTTCCAGCAAGTCTTCTCCCACTCAGCCAGCTCTTTGAAGATCCAGCTGTTTAGCCAGAGAGCGTAAGCCTCGCCTTCGTACTTATCGTGAGCGATAAAGATCGTGAAGTGCGGTAGCTGATCTATGGGCAGCCGTAGACCGCAATCCTCAACTACAGCAGAAAGCTGCAGTATGTTTTTAGGGCTTTTATGCTCAACACCAGTTGTTTCTATGTCGAGACTTAAGTACTTCATCATGGGAATACAAGCCTGTCGTCAAAGTTATCGTTAACATCTTGCGGCATGTAGCCAAAGATGTTGACGCTTAGTCCGTCACATTCCCAAACCTCGTAAGGCTCTGAGTCATTCTCAATGTACGCCAGCATTTCGCTCATCGCTCGTCCTGCAGCGATCTCTCTGCCTAGCTCTTTGCTGTACTTGTCTCTAGGTCCGCACTGCGCGATACCGATAAAGCGATCGTTGCCGCGCCAGAGTACGACTATAGTCGTAGGACTATGGCTCACGGTAGTGCCAGTGACTTCAAGTTCAAGCTTTGCGAAAGTGTATTCGACAAACGCTTTAATCTCTGGCTGCCCAGACTGGGATACGACTGACTGCAGATCTTTTACGCAAGACCAGTTGCGAGACTTAAAGTTCACTCGAGCTCCCGTGTTAGCGCGTCGTGCAGCTTTTTCAGCTCTTCCGCTAGCTCGTTAATACACTTGATGGCGTGGATGTAGAGAGCGGGGTCGACAGTCATGTTAATTGTCGACGAAGACATAAGCTCTTCCGCTTTAACTGATAGAAGTACTTTCATAGTTACAACCTTCCGCCTTGCTGAACTTTAATAAAAAAGTACACGAGAGTCTCGCCGTCGTGGTCCCAGTTAACCTGCGACTCATCTTTAGACATCACTTGAACGTTGTTCACCTTAGAGAAGTCAAAGCTAATACCTGTTTTACCTTCAGTAACAAGAGCAAGCTGCTGCTCAAGGTACGGCTCTTGCTGAGGGTCGTACACCATGTTCCAGCGTGACCAAAAGTCATCATTCTTAATGAAGCGAACGAAGTCAATCCAGTTCGCGATCTGTTTGCTCATTTAAAGTACTCCAACACTTCGTCGTCGCTGATAGGATAGAAGTTATGTTGGTCTACTCCAACATTTAAGATAGGAGTCTTAGTAATCTTAACTTTACCTACGTCATCTTTAGCTTCTTTAGACTTACTATGCTCACTAATCTGCGATCCTGCAGGTAGGAATCTCCACTTCTCATGGACGTGACCGCATATCACAGGGTAAACGCTGGAACCTTGTATAGGGCGATGCACGCAGTGAAAGTGAAATCCGTCGATATCGACGTACAGCTCTTTATGAAACCGCACCTTGTCGCGTAGAGAGTAAAGCTCACCGCCCTCTTCAAACATTTTCCGAATCTTGCCCTCTTTGTCGTGGTTTCCAAGAACCCAGTCAAGCTCAGAGAAGTTCAAGTACTTTAGATAGAACACAAACTTAGGATGCATAGCCCAGTCGCCAAGGAATACCATCGAGTCGCTAGGAGTCAGGATACTGTTCCAGTTGTTCTTAATCGACTCGTTCATAACGTAAACGTTAGAATACGGCCGCTTACAGTAATCGATCACGTTGTGGTGACCGAAGTGAATATCAGACGTCCAGTATCTCATGATTGCTCCAGCGAGATAATACCGATTTTTGCTATAAAAACAGGTTTACCAAGCGCTTTACACTTGTTAATCGTGTCGAGAGTTCCTTTGCTATGACCGTCCCACACTGCCAGCAGCACGTTGCACGCTGCCGCGATTTTCGTGTTACGAGCGAACATAGCTGTAGCCGTATCGTACATCTCGTAATCTGGATGATACTCGTGCCACTTAAGGTGGTTAGCTTTAGCGTAGTCGATAGAGAACCCATCTGGTCCGCTAGCACCGCCAGAAACGATGAAGTCCACCGAAGGGTGGACTGTTCGAAACCGCCGAATCGCTTCCCAGGTAAGTTTAGAGTCTGCTACAGAGCGGCTACCAACTACGCCAAGCTTCATCAGTCTCTCCGTTTATACATGTCGCTCATTTTAGTTTCGTGAATAATCGCGCCTTTAGGCGACTTGATAACGAGACCTGGACTTGTCTTATGAGTAAAGAATGTTTCACCCTTTACTTTTTCTCCAGCGTGCTCATCGAGCGGCTTCGCGGCATTCATAGCTCCGCCGGCCGATGGGCAGTCCATAGCGTTCATCAACGGAACGTGAACAAACGTGCTTTGAGCAAAGATAGGAAGCGGTGGCTCTGCTGCTTTGACTACTTTGATCGACACTTCCGGCACGGGATCGCTGGTGGAAACAGTGCGGCCGTCTTGCATGTGAAGCACGTAGTACACCTCGTGCCGATTGACGATCTTCTCTTGCTTTACAACGCTTCCGTCAGGAATGCTAATTGGAAACCCAGAGCGCGTCTTGATTCGCATTTAACCCTCGCTAGTGTTTGCTGCTGCCGGCTCTACGTCTGACTTATACTTAAAACCATTGCGCACGTTGCGAATAATGGCCGTCAACTGAACTTGAAACTCAGCCTTACTGGCAAAGCTTTTCTTAAAAAGCTTACTAAGCGCTACGCGAAACACAGAGTTAACTTGCGCCTCGGAGAGCTTCTTCTGAGAATCTTTCCAGGTGGAAAGAACTTTAAAATTCTCTAAGCGTAGACGCTGAGAAGCGGCAGTTAGCCCCTGAATCTTACGTTGGTAGGCTTCCGTGGCCCGCCTGTGCTTGCGATTAGGCTTAATTTGCGTAGCCGCTGCTGAAGTAGCCACTGCATCCAACTCGTTTAACTTCGCTTCCACGTTACTCTCCCATGTCGTCTGGTGATCTAAAGCCTTTGAAGATCGGGAACCGAGGTAGCTCCTTCACCCCAAAAGGTACGTACTTGTAGGTAATGAGGCGTCCAACGTAAGACCCTCTGTCGTTCCAGATAGCTTGCCTAAGCTCTTTCGTGAGTCCTTCACCCGTACCCACAGAGAACTCGAGCTGGGATACGACGTCTCGAACGTAAAACTCCCCGAGAGTGTTTGCGGCGACCATTCCATTTTGGTGAGAGGATCGTTTGCTGTGTCCGAGCTCATCGACTTTTTTCTCGTTGGTGTTAGTAAACTGCTCTCTTACATCAAGCACTACAGCCTCGCTGTCGGCCCAGCGTTTGATCTTAAGTAGGAGACCCTCGCGGAGGGTGGATCGACCATTCTTATACCCGCCGTCGACTGAGCGCACCATTGTGCCTTCGTAGCCTGCGTTTACGCACCATTGCTCAAACTTAACGAGATCAGCCTCGTTCTCGCAAAGAATATGAGGGACAAGCTCGACATGCTTCCAAGCAGCGGAGTGTCCTAAAAGCTTAGTTAGCGAGTTAAACCGCTCACGAAACGGTATAGATACGTCTGTAACGTAGTCAAACAGCATGTACTTAAACTCTGGCTTGCCGGCTACTTTCATAACGCTAGATTGCGCTTGCTGAAAGTTGTCGCCAGCCATCAGCTCGCCGTCTACGCCGTCAGGCAGATTGGCTTCTATCCACTCTCGAATGTAGGTGTTGGGAATAGCTTTAAACTTACGAGATAGAGCCTGTCCTCCAACTTTAAGGCAGCGAATGCCGTCAAGCTTAGGACTTGCTAGGAGCGGGTACTTAAGTTTAGATAGATCCTGCGCGTCAACAGCGAGCATTGGCTTATTAATTGCCATTAACGTCTCCTAGTAAATAAATAGACTCTCTAGAGATTCATCCTTAGGGCGAATCTGTAACTCTTTAAAGTCGCACTCCGTGCTTGAGCACGAAGATGTCGTAGAAAGAGTTTTTTACTTGCTTAAGAGTCAAATGACCTTCGCTTGCGATGCTGTCTCGCCACTTCGCTACGTCGTTGAAGTGGTGACACTCAATCTCTACGAACGTAAACGCAGGCTTATCTAGGTTTTGGATTACCGAAATTACAGCACCAACTGAAGCGATCTCAAAGTCAACGTACCGCCACATAATCGCGTCCGGCTCTCCCAGAACAGACGTCAACATTTCAGCGAGAACGTCTTTTTGACTAGGATCAATAGTGACGTTGTGCTCCGCGCGGTTAGTAATGTCTAGCTTATCGTTTATCTTAGACGTAAGGACGCACTCGTTGCCGACTCTAAGCCGGATAAAGTCACCGACAGTTCCAGGAGCTGGCTTCCAGTAAGCGTCGATAGAAGAGCCTTCACTGTAGCTTTCCATGGAGGCGATAAGCTTCGTCTTCAAGTAAGCAACGACAGCGGCAAAACTAGAACCTTCCGCGAGTAGCTTTACTTCGTACTCTCTATCCACTTAAAACCTCTACCTTCGATACTGAAGGCGTTACAGATTGGAGCTTTACGTGGGTATCCCCACGACATATGATCGTCAGGGTGCGGATTGTCCAAGGCTTTGACACCTAGGTCGCACTCGCCTCGCATCTCGTAGCAGCCATCTTTCCACTTCACGTCGGAGGGGCTGTTAAAAGCTACCATCCACTCTGAGGTGTTGTTAGTTTGAGGCTGTACGACTAGATAGTTGTGAGTACCGTCGTAGTCAACATCATGGAACATCAGCTGCAGGCAAAGCCAAACAGTCACTGGCTTAAACACTGAGTATAGCCTGTGCAGCCAAGCCGATGCTGAAAACAAGCCCGCTGATAAAGCCAAGAACGATAGCGATAAGCAGAACGAAAGAGCAAAACTTCATAAGGTTTTTCCTGTCGCCTTGCTTAAGTTGAATAAGAGCGGCTTTAAAATCTTCGCTATCAGTGTTTTGACTGCTCATCTCGACCTCCTGTTGCCCAGATAAAAACTTTGTAGGCAGCTACATAGAAAACGCTCGTTATCAGCAACCCGATCCAAAACCCAAGCTGAGGAGTGGCTCTCGAGAAATGTAGAATTATCGCCTGGCCGGCTCCTACGAAGCTTCCTACTAAGAATACGTTGCTAGTGCGACGCCACTTACTCACTTAACACCTCGATTGTTCCTTGAACGATGTACTCTGTACGGTCTCGGCAACCAGTTAGGTGAAAATTGCCTTGAGGTGTTTCTACCATTTCTAGGCACTCTACAATGTCGCCGCTGGGTAGCTTGTATCTCTGGTAACCAGCTGGCGTAAGTAGCAGTAACACTGCTACTGCTGACAGCGAAACCATCGCTATTACTACCCACGTGTCTTTAGTTTTCTCTTGTGCGCTTCTCACCGCAAGTACACCGACTTAAGTCCGTTAATATGAGCGGGATACTTACCGCTGAGAGCGTCGATGAGGATGTGAACAGAGTCTTTAGCGCTGTCTGTCAGCAGCACTAGCTGTGCAGGAGTAAGAGTCCCAAGAAGCACAGTTAGCTTATCTAGCATAACCAAAGGTTCAACCAGTGCACCAGTAGCCCACGCTCCACTTGTAGCCGCACGACAAAGTAGTCCAACGTGGCGTGACGCTGCAGTTTCGACGCTCTTTGAGCGTCGGCTAGTGCCTTTAGTTTTGCTGACCTGGATGAGAGCAGCTTTAACTTGATCAAAAGTGAACTCTTGGTAAGTAGGGCTTCCACTTAGCGAGCCAGTCTCTAGGAGAAGCTTCTGGTGCTCTTTAAAAGTTACTAGCATAAAACTTTATTCTCCACTTTGGGTACCATAATGACAACACCCAACGTTACGTTACAGTACTGTAAAAGTTAAAAAGTACGAAACCAGTTAACAACCCAGCTGACAGCTGACACAGCTGCTACCGCGGCTGCTGTACCTGCTAGGGCAGCGAACCAAGCCAGGATAAGGCCTACAGCGATAACGTAGGGTCCCCAGAAAGGTGCTGTCACTGTCCACCAGCTTAAACTGAGGACGTTCATCAGCTTCAGAACGACTAGAACAGCACCTAGAGCGAAGAACGGTGTGATTACGTGAATAGTGATCTTCTTTTTGCTGCTCATACTGACTCCGTGAACATAGCTTCGTTGACTATGATAGAAAGAAGCTGATCTTCGTCGTATAGGCCTGAAAACACGAACAGGCCCTTCTGGCTTATATAGTTTAGGCTACCACCGGGCCTTGCCGCTCCTCTAGCTGGCAACCTTCTGCACACGGCACGCACTCGCCCGCCAATGGCTGTACGCGCGCACAGCCCGTGTATGGACATGTACTGCGTAAGCTTGTTGTAAAGCACCATACGCTTATCTCTTAGCTTCTCGAAACTTTTCACGTGGATAGCTTGGCGCTCTGGGCTTTTCGCGCGACGCACTTGCGCGTACTCGTAACCAGCTTTCGCTTGCAGCTCGTTAACAGCGTAGATAAGAGCTAGGAGCAGGTGAACTTTCTTGCTTAGCTTAAGAAGCTCTCGAACGTCTCCAGGCCTATCTAGCCTGTAGTACTTGGTAAGCATTACTGGCCTCGCGCTACTTTAAGTTTACGGTAAGCTGCGATAACACACTTCTCCTGCGGTGGAAAGCAGGCAGACTTTGGCTCTTTCAGCTTCTGGCAAGCTCTGTAAGCGACAAAGCACGCGTCTACTTCGCGGTCAAAGATAGACTCCGGCGTGTCCGCCATCGGGACCGCCGGAGTCACTTCTGGTTCGATCGGCTCTGGCTGCGCAGGCTCAGGATCTTTAGCAACGGTAGCGCATCCGCTAAAAAGCAGAGCGATACTGATTATTACAGCCCAGAACACCGCAGAGCTAAGCAGGATGAACTTCATTACTTCGCCTCGCTACGCTTATAGTTCAACCTGTCTAGCTTATTTTTGTACGCCTTAAACGCTTGAGCCCACTGAATGTGGTTCCAGTCGCGACCGATGTGCATATCGCTCTTGGGCGTCATATTTGGACCGCGTGCTTTGTCGCTTGCCGCCTTTTTCTCTTGCTTTTTCTCTTGCTTTGACTCCGCAGTAGTAAACACTGCCACGACCACTTCTTCTTTCGTAGCCGCTTCGCCGATCTTAGTTGCACTCATTGTTATCGCTCCTCCAAGATTTAAAATCGTCCATCGCTATCGACCACATGGTCGTCCGTGGATAGTTGTCGCCTTTAGCTATATCTTTCACTGCTTTAGCTACTAGCCCGCTAAGCATCGTAGCCGTGTAAACTGTAGCTTTCGCTGTGCAGCGCTCTTGAACCGCTTCACTGTCTAAGTACAGCGATCGAGAGTAAGACTCTGAGTCTTTAACAGACATCGGGTTCATCACGTACATAAGAGCTGTCTCAGCACCCATGCGAGGGTCTACAATAAACTTTGTCGCTGGAGCTTTTTGACAGTGGTTACCCCAGATAAGCTTACGAGCTTCCATGGAATCTACAGCTGCAATAACAACACCGGCGAACGTTCCCTCTTCGTACCGCTTAGAGATAGCTTCGATACGAACGCCCGTGAAGTCGTATATCAACTCTGCTAACGCGGTCGCCTTATGCTTGCCTATGTCGCTGTGACGATAGAACTGGCAACTCATATTCTCGATCTCGATCTTGTCGTCGTCAAAAACTGTGATGTTGCTGAACCCCATCTTAGCGAGGCTGAGTGCGGTAAACGATCCGATCGCCCCCGCGCCGATAATAGTGATCCTAAGGTCGAGAGACTCGATAGGAATCAAGTCTAGCTGACGAGTTAGGTGCGCAGTTGACGGCGCAGGCGTCTGTGTATGAATCAAGCTTAAACTCCTCTGCCGAAATAGGCTGCGTAACGGTCTTCTGCGCTTAAAATTCCCGCCGTCTGAAGCTGGTCGAGCTCTTCTTCTATCTCGTTCAGCTCAGTTGTCTTAACTTCTAAGGCTTCGTTTAGCTTTCTAGGAACTTGAGCTCCAGAGCGCTCTAGCTCGTTAACGCGGCTTTCGATGTCATCGATTATCACTTCGAGTTTGTCGCGAGCGATAAGCATTGCGCCAACATCAAAGTGAGCCGCTTTGCTGTGCTCACGGCCCCAGCTCGGCGACTCATCGTCAGTTAAATAGCTGTGCGGCCCATCCAAGAGCGAATCGGCATCGTTGTACACACCGTCGGCCCCAAGACCAGGGAAGTTTGGGTTCTCGTGCTCCATCATCATCTGCGACAGTCGAGCTATCTCCGCCCGCTCTTCCAGGTTGAATTTCGGCAGCTTCGACGTGTGCTGATTCGCTTGAGAAAAGCGTTTCGCCGAAGCTGCCACAGGTTTTGGGACGATGTTAGTCACCTTTGATTCGTACTCTTTATCCCACTGAGCGATAAGGTTCGAGTCGATCTGGTGTTCGATATGCAGGGTGATGTTATCGATCATCGCAGGGAACGGGTCGCCCATGCTAATCGCGGTGCGCGTCTCGTTACGCTTGTTAAACACCGTGTGCACGAACCAGCCGTGAGCGCCGAGCTGGTTAATAGTCTCAAGGTCTGTGCCCGACCAGAATACCTGCATGTTCACGTGGCTGTGCCACCAGAATCTCAGCTCACCGGGCTCGTCGCGCGTTTCGTAAGCAAGACGGCCTACGTCTGCAGCTTCGATGTCGGTAGAAGTCTGGCTGTTCTTCTGAGGCAGAAGATAGGCAGCAACTACGCGCACAACTCCGTCTTCAACTACAACTTTACCGAGACCCGAGACTTCATACTGCGACTTGTTGACCCAGTGCATAATTCGCTGGTATACGAGCTCGTCGATAACAACCTTTGGCGCCCTACTGTGGCTAGATGAGCCTGCGTTTGTCACTTTTCACTCCTTAAAATTCTATGTTGCTTGTATCCGGTCCAACCGCACGATTCGTAGTAGTAGTGTTATCATTATCACCCGGCCAGGTAACTGCAAGTGGACGACGAGGGGGAGTAGTGTTATTGCCCGGCCGACGTGTAGTCACGTTATGATCTAGCGTATCGATCTCTGCGAAGCGCACCTGGCTAGCAGCCGCAGCGTCGTTGACTGCATCGATCGCTAGAAGCTCTTCGGGTACACCAATCTGATCTTGAAAAGCCTCCATAGAGACGTATGGACTCTCCTTGTTGTAGCTAGACAGCACCGTAGCCAGCAGCGTAAGAGGCTCTACAAAGTTGCACTTCGCCAGCGCCAAGCTAGCGGCTGTTGTCGCTGAACCCCAGCAGATACCGCCCGCACTACCTTGAATGTGAGGGTGCGGATAGCCTCGCACAAGTACGTTTCGCTCAACACCAAACGCTCGCAGCGAGAAGTCAGAGACGTTAAAAACAGCTTCGAACCGACCGAAGTTGATCGTGATGTCAACTCCAGCAGCTAGGTTGCGATGGTTTAAGACGATGTCGCTTTTTGTGCGAAAACGAAGTTTACTGTTATTCGTGAAGCCTGTAAACTTCCAAAACGCCGACGCGTGCACTTGGCGAACCTGCTCTTCGATGTTTGAGCCTTGCCCGCTAAGCCTACGCACATCAGCGTTAGCTTCTGCAGCAAGTTTCACGTAACGTGTGTAATCGCTGTAAGAGGTCATGGCGTTTCGCATCTCGCGCTCTGAGCGCGCTTGCTCAGTGGCGATTAAGCTAGAAACATGGCGATTCTCAGCGGCTTTAATAGCGGCCTTCATCTCGTCTGTAAAAGAGTCAGACTCAATATCCGTAGATGGAGTAGAAGCGATCAGGCGATCAACCTCTTGAAAGAAGCGGCGATTAATCTCGTTCTTGCCGTCGATCAGCTTGTTGCCGGTACCTTCGCTGAACAAACTGTGAGCGTCCCACAGCTGGATGTCAACTCCAGCCATGCTGGCCAGCAGATCGATATACTTAACGACTCCTATATTTCTAGTCCGCTCCTCCTCTTTCATGCGAGCGAAGACCCTGTACCGGCCTTCAATAATATCTTTAAACAGCATCGGTAGTCTCCTGAGTTAGTCTTACAAAATAGAAAAAGCCGACCTCCGGTGAAGGAGATCGGCCTTAACAACGAACACCTAAGTTCAACCGCCCTTAACTGGCGCCGCCAAGTGAACGAAGCTGTAGTCAGACAGCTCAGTGCTGTCGCTAGCAGTGTCGCCGTTGACTGTCGCGGTGTGACCGCTGACACCCATAATGCGCTTCAGCTCACCGACTGTGTTCGCTTCTACCGTCTTGCTCGAGCCGCCAACGATCTGAACTGTAACTTTCTTAGCCATGTGCATCTCCTGTGTAACACGTGTGTATGAACCTGCTACTAGCTGAACTAGTAACTAATAGCTTACGTAACGATGAGTTTATTGACGTAAGCGGTGTAAGCCGTCTCGTAGTCATCACTCACCGGAACCCACTGAGTGGTAAACCCACCGTGAGGCTCTCTCACTCCCACTTCAACGCTCCAGTGCAGCTCGTTCGCGGCTCGGGATATTCCGTAGGTAGACCCGTCCCAAGCAGTCGCGGTCATGCACTTAAAGCAGGCGAAGTTGTCTTCGACCACTGCCCCATGCTTTTTTGTGTGGCACTGCGCGCACTTAATATTCACCGTAAAAGGTCTCCCTCTTACGACTATATCATTTAGGCCGCGCTTTAGTGACCCACCCGAAGGATAAAACATAAGCTGTACCTTCGTCGACGCGACTTACCGCGTGCTCCGTAACGTCCGGCCGTATGTAGGAGACTCTCTTTTTATGCCTAAGAGTCAGCTTTACCGCCCCTTTACGCTCTCCGTCGAGCACCAGGATCTTCCTCATTAACTGCCCACCGGTCACAGCCTTACGGATGAACCAGTTGATCCTGTGATGCGCTAGGCCCTCCGTAACCGGGTCCCTGTGCCAGTTTATGCTTGACCCTGGAGGAAACCGTAGGATGTACAAATCTAAAACTCCCGGCAAAGCCAGGAGTAGCATCTTTTGGTAGTTGCACGGAGAGGTTCGTCCTTGCTGCCATCTAAGCCACTTCATAGTTCACCTACGTTTCCGGAACAAGTTATAGAAGCGAGGCATAAAGCGCCCAACCATAGGCATCCCTTCTTTCTTGCGGTAGAAGTTCTCTAGGTCTGTAAGAACACAGAACCCATCCTCGTTAGTCACGTGGTTTACGCCGTACATACCAGCGAAGAATAAGAGTCCAAACAGCATGCCGCGAGTCCAGAAAGACAAGTCTTCGCTCGACCAGAGCAAGTTAAAAGCCCCAGCCAGCAGCAGGAACACAGATATTAAGCTAATCGCTGCTACAGCAACGTGGCTCCAGAAGATCGCCTTAATGATAGAGACGTTAGTAAACCTGCCGATACGCATCTCTGGGTCCATAATCAGGAGGGTAAAATTATCCCGCTTATCTAAGCCGCGTCGGGATCAGCACGAGATCGCCCGCATTAAGCGAAAAGAAATAGAAGACATCTTAAGAAGAGTTAGCGCAGCTTCGTCTCGATCCAAGCGTTGAACCCGGTAAAAGCGGCTACTACAGCGCAGAATAAAGCTTCTTGATATAAGCCTAAGCTCAAGTTTACAACTACAACCACAGCCATAACAGAGCAGCAGGTTGTGTTTATATAGTATCTAACTTTAGACAAGAGGCTTCTCCAGCGCTAGAATTACGTAGTTCTCGACCGTGAAGTGCATCAGCCTAGTCGCAGTGTGTAACTTCCATCCGCGAGCTGTCATGTGTTCTAAGTACTTCATAGCTGTTAGCCACGGGTCGACGCAGTAAACAGCTTGCTCGTCAAACCGAAGGTAGCCGGTTTTAAACGGTGTCAACTTTGTGAACACTTTTACTACAACGCGCGCTGGCGTGGCCAGCTCAAGCGCGAAGTTGTTAGACAGATGCGTCACGAGTCTACTCAACTGGTACTAACTCTAGGTATCCATCGCCTACACACACTTTGTACCCGCAATCTTCAGCTGTGTCAACAAGCTCATCGATCAGTGCGAGGTACTTGTCAGCTCCGCCGCAGCGGACATCGAGGTTGTGCGGTAGCAACACTTGAACGCCGCTACTTCGTGTGGGCTTGATGCTGATGATATCAGCCACGTGTCGCTTTTGAGCGATAGTTTTGATCGCGGTGACGACTTTCCAAGTAGAAGTCACTCCGCCGTTCTTACGGTTTGCCCGCTGTAAGATTCGCTCGCAGTCTTTAAGACCGTTATAGCCTACGGAAGGGTCAGCGTAACCAGTAGAAAACGGAAACATTAGTCCTCCTGTTAGTATACGTCCTGCCCGGATAAGCGAGGGGCGTCAAACCCTCGACAATTTGCGCAACACCTGGAGCCAGTGCTTTCAAACTTTTGCAAGCACGAGAAGCAGCTGTAAACTTTTACTTTTAAAACGTGCAACCCCAACTGTATCCGCGCTGTGTTCTGCGACTCAATCTCTCTAAGCTTGCTCTTTGGGAGAGTGTTTACTTGCTCTTGCGCTGACTCCAGTCGCACGACATCATTCCCACATCTTGATCCCTGTATATCAGGCACGTCTCGCCCGTGGCGCTCTGATACCGGCTGATCCCGTAGTCGACGATTTGTTCCGTCTCTGACGAGTAGTGTCTTGGCGTTGCGCAGCTTGTCGCTGCGAGGCCGACGAGCGTTAGAAGGATGATCTTCAACTGGTTCTCCTAGTATTAGTGTGGCGATCTTAGCGCTTGGGTTCGCGGCTCCGCGAAGGATAGCGGACACGGTCTGCTGCACTACTCCTAGCTTCTCAGCTACTTTTGCCTGAGTGCTAAACCTGCACATAGCTTTTAGCTTCGCAACGACGTGCTTTTTGACGCGGTCTGTTACTTTAGGTTGCACGTTTACCTCAGTTAAGCTTATGAATCTCAAGATAATCGTTACGCATACAACTCCAGAAAGTAGGTACAAAAAAGCCTGCCAAGCTTAAAAGCCTGGCAGGCAAATAGAGTAGGAGGTCCTCGGGAACGCTAAACCGCTGATCGAGCGTCCATCTCAGGGTCGTCAGGCTTTGACGGAGAGCTGTCTTCCCAGTCAGTGCCGTACCCTTGCTCGAACTGAGCGGCTATCTCGCTCTGCGCGCGCTGGTTACGCTCGTTGTCGTCAATAACTTTGTCAATATGCTTGCAGTGCGTACCGCTGCCTCTAAGCCTATGAATCCAGTGAGGACAGGTGCAAGACCAGGTCTTACCGTTGTTATGCGCTTCTACGATGTACGGCGCAGCGTCTTTGCGCTTTGAGTCAAACGATAGGACTGAGTACTTCACGGCTTTATCCTCCTCGTTGTTCCCTCTTACAAAGAATGATCTCTTGGGTAGATCGAGAACTACTCACTCGATTGAGTGTCTTCCGTCCAGGTTGCGTGACAGCTGAGGCATCGGTAAGTCTTAAACCGGGACTTTTTGTTGTGAGTTACGTCGTCAGCGCCAATCCACTTAGTCTTAACTATGCGCAAAGTGTCGCCATGCTGGCCACTCTGGCACATGATACGCTTGCCTATGGTAGCCGGCGGCAACAGCATCATCTCGCTTAAAAAAGCTGCTTCTTGCTCCTCTTTGAAGCGAAGGTCGATAAAGATTATCCGAGCGGTGTATGAGTTTAACACTGCAGATTTGGTACTTTTCTTAGTCACTGCACCCTCACGGCCAGATACGGAGGCGCACGCCGTAACGATCGTACACAGGGAAATGCATACCTGGGCGAACGTCTTCGAAGATGTGACGGCTGTGGTGCTGATGAAAAAGCTCTAGCTTACCACGGGTGGGATCTCGCCACGAAGGAAACAGCGACAATCCAAGCTCGTACTGCCATCCACCGTGAACTATCTGGCCTGTGCGATCGTTTTGATCGAAGTGAAGAATGTTAAGGCTGTAAAGCCCCCAGTGGCGGTACTTAAGCAAGTCTGCGTTAACTACGAAGTTAGAGCCCCAGCCAAGATTTTCATCGATTGGGTCGAGGTACGGGTCGTGGACTGTTGTACTCTTGTACGCGTCGATGTACACGTCTCGCGGTTCTAGAAGCTGCCACTCTTCTCCGAGGGCTGTAGTTGATAAGATGGTCAACAATAACGCTTTTGTAAACACGTGTCACTCCGTACTGCTGTTTATCTGCTACTTAACTATTAGATCGTTAAGTTCTTTCTCGCTTACATCCGGCAAAGTAATTTTGAAACCACTAAAGCCCAATGCGTCAACACCGTAGCCTTGCAGCTTAAACCAGTTTGCGACGTTGACGTTGAGAGTAGTAGCGTAGTAGTAACGGCTGTCTAACAGCTCAACAGTGACTCGCTGGATTTCTTTAGTGTATCGTCTCGCGTCTTCCTTGTAAACCCGCTTTTCTTGCTGTTTTCGCCAGTCTCTAATCTTGCGAGGGTTTGCCGCAAAATTTAGAAGCTTGCGCGCTCGTAGCTTTGGAAGCGCTACCGCTACAAAAACTAGAAAAACCATCACAGCTACAATACATAACCCTATTCCAACGAGTGGAGCTACCGAATTAAGGTAAATCATCTAGCATCCTTTCGCCGATCCAAAGCGTGTACAAGCACTCTAACTCTTCTTCCCACACTTTATTCTTCGTCAGCTGCTGATGATCGCCTATTCGCCAGTCGTCAGCTGCAATTCTTTTAAGTGCGTAAAGCAGTACCAACTCACGCTTTACGAAAGCCCCAGGGTACGCCACTATCATGCAGCTAAAGCACGTGAATATCTTTGCTATTACAATTCCTGGATTCAGCTGTATTACAGCTTGCTGGCATTTCGGGCAAGATACAGCGAGCTCCATTTACTCTCCGGCTAGCGAGAACAGCTCGTGGCTGGCGTACCACTCGATGAACGGTACTTCTGTTCCTAGCTGCGCTCGCACCATGTACAAACACTGGCCCGCTTTGTCGTGTTTTACACGCATAACAAGACCGACAGCTCCGGTTTTGTCGCCTTCTACTACCGCTACTTCTTCAAAGTGGTGAAAATCAAGACACGACGGAGGCGTTCGTTTCTCGGTAAGAACCATCCAGGCCATAGCAACGATCGCTACAGTGAGCAGTACGTTTAACACTCTCCGCCTCATCTTTCACTCCTTTAGTGCAGATATTATACCTTGGGTTGCTTGAAAGCGACGAACCTCGCGAAGCAGGCTATCGTCATCATCCTCGTCATCATTATCGTAATAGTCATTCAGTTCATCGACTAGCTGACTGTCTGGATAAAGTATAAGTGTTGATACAGCTGATTCCAGGCGATCTTGGTAACTATCTCCGCCTTCTGCTTCGTGCTCTGCTAACATGTGAACAATGTTATCGCGTAGCGTTTTTGGAAGACTCATATCATACAGCGTCTCGCCATCTATCCTGCTCGTTAAGTACTGCCCAGCCAGCACTGGGTCTATGTCCATACTTACGATGATAGCGTGCAGCTCTTCCAGCTTTTTCAAGTCGACGCTCGGGCTGATAAAGCAGCTAGGCAGCAAATACCCGTTACACTTAACTGTTAACACTGGAGTCTCCTTATAGGCCTAGAGGGCGGGGCGCTCGGTTGGCACATTTGGTTTAATAACCTAAAGCTGCACCTGAAAAGAAAAAAGCTCAAGGCACCGAAGCGCCTTGAGCTACATACTAATCAGAGATCCCTATCTATTCTGCAGGGTAGATATTATCCGAGGTTTACGTCTGCTGCCTTAAGAAGGTTAATAGCCTCTCCGAGCTCAGAGGAGAGTAGCTTAACTCGTATCGCAAGACTACTTACGATAGGTAGCAGCTCTTTAATCATCTGCTCATCTTTAGTAGCAGCTACCGCGTCTAAAGCGCTGTCAGGTACGTACTTACGAGTGATGGCAGGCTCTGCCGGCTGACGAAGGATAACATCTACGCCTTCTAGCTCTTTTACTGTAGCTAAAGCTTTAGATATCTTCCCAGCCAGGTCTCCGCTCGCTACGATACTTGGATTGAAAAAGTATCGCTCCGGTATCTCGTCTTGAACAACAGCTTCTGCTACCGGGATGTCCATCGCTTCCAGTAGCGCCGCTTCGTCTTTACTTAGATAAGACGACGAAGACCTCCTACGCAGCTCGCAGCTTGCTTCCGCCCTGTCTGATACACCCTTAAAGTTAGGCGGTCTCTTACCTGTCAGGACGGCGATAGCAGCGAAGTGCGCGGCCATCTTAGCTTTTACAACAGCGTCGTACTGAGTTGCTAACGCTTCGAGTGACTTGATTACTACTTTTACCGAGGCGAGAGTAGACAACGAGTCACCAAGGTCTACGACCGGCGTGCCTGTCTTGCCGTCTACGCCAGCAGACAGCGGATGCTGCTTGGTGGGTGGAACTTCCTTAGCCGTCTGGAACAAGTTGACTACGTTGTCTTTCACGGTTCACTCCTGCGTCAGTTCTAGCTTTCTTACGATCAGCGTATCTAGAACTAGAGAGATGATGTAGAATTCTTTATCGTCTGCAGCGAGCTTAGAGTTTTGAAAGTCTGGTGCGTCAGTGCTGTACGCTCCGTAGTACGTTAAATCTGAGGCCAACACGTGAATAGCGTTTTTTCCGCAGTATCCTGAGCTTTCGCTGTTAGCACCGTTAGCCATTATAAAAAGACCGCCGGTGGCAACTACAGTCCGAGGGTAACCAAGGTCACAACCGTTGCTAGCCGGTGCAGCTTTGCAAACTGCACCTATACACACCTTGTTGCCGTTAGTATACTTACCTACGCGCACAAGCCGCTCGTCGTTATCGCCTTCCATCGATAGCTCTCCATCGCGCAGAAAAACCGATACAGCGTCGTTAGGTGCAGCGTCTTCGTCACCTACGCAACTCTCAACTCCTGACGTGCTTTGCAGCGTAGCGAACCTGTAAGTTGGCGTGCAGTACTTGCCGTCGCTTTTCTTGACTGCTCTCTTAACCACAAGCAGCTCGCCGGTGTCAGTTATAGAGGCAGCGGCGAGTACTTTATCCCCTTGCCACTCTGCTCGGGGAGCTAGCTGAATGCTAAAAGCGCTGCTAACGTTCGCTGTACCCATCAGTTTGTCTTCAAGACCCGGTATTACAAGAGTATCTTCGTTGACTTCTTCGCACTTATACTTGGTCAGCTGCGTCGCGAACTCTTCAAAGATGATAGGTTTGCTGTTGTCGCTGATAGCGATACTGTCCTTGTTGCCGTGGAGCAAGTAGCAGTAGCGGAGGCTACTACCACCCACCGTTGTGATTTCAAGCCCGATACGAACCACAACGCGTGCCTTGAAAGTCTCGTCGAGAGCTTTCGCTTGAACCTTGACTGTGAACTTACTCTGCGCATCGGTTCGTCCCTCGTAAAGGTGTCCTTCGCCTGCAACGCTGGACATGTACACCTTAGATAGGGAGCCAAACTCGTCTAGTCCGTACTTACCTTCGATAGTTACTTGGTCGTCTGCTACGTCGGGATAGGCTGGCTTCACCAGCTCTTCGATAAACCTTGTGTAGAAGTCTTCTGAGTCTTTGAACTCTTTGTCATTCACCTTGATCGTGAAAGCTTTTTGAACGTATCCAGAGAACTCAACGTCGCCTGTCTTAACCTCCGCTTTCTCTTCAGAGTTTTCTTCTTTGTCAGATCCGCATCCGGTAACCAGTAGCCAAGTGGAGAGCACGATCAGCTTACGTACCACAGTGTGATCCTCCCTAGGTTGTTCGCTCTTCAACGCGAACGGGAGGTTGTGCCTAATTAACTACTTGTTTGGCTAGCCAGCTAAGGTAGCTAGTAACTGCGTTTTCAAGGTTAAGCTCTATAGCCTGACCTGGTATACAAACTTCTATGCAGCACTCGTCATGCTTCCATTGCCAGCTACCTAGCAGGTTCCACGTTCCGTCTTCACTTTCGCCTGCCGCTTCGCGGATGCTTCCGTCCTCCATAAAGGACGCTACCAAGTTCGCCGTAGGTGCGGTCCATCGAGTATCGCGCCAGCCTTCTACTTTAAACATGGGTGTGTTACTCAGCAACAGCGACCTCGTGATTAAGATGTTGCTTATACGCTTCAGTTGCTAAGTCGCAAATAGTGAACACTGGGTCCTCAAAGGCGAAGAACGTGTATATCTTTTGCGTCTTACTGTTCCAGCACCATCGACCTGCAGAATGCTCTAACTCAAACTTTTTTTCAGTTACGCAGCGGTAGTAATGCCCGTTTGAGTAAAAACTATACATAAAGCCTACCCAGTAAACCTCAGACCTGAAAATTAGCGTTGCGGAAGTTTTTTTAGCACATCTCTCGGTGGGTTGCATGCTACGTGCCACTCCGCTAAGTACATTTCATCTTCGTTCAGTCTACGTTTTTCAACTTTCATCTCTGTAAAGTCTGCTCCCATAGTCTTGAAAGCCTTAAGCACCTCGCGAACGCACCGACTTTTATAGTCAATGCCAAGCTTACGCTTCACAAGCTGCGTCACTGTCTCCAGCATGTTAACTCTCCTTGGGCATTGGCCAACACTCTTCCTCAAGTGTGTACCAGTACGGGTAAGGGAACTCAGCACTTTTAACGTTAAAGAACACTTCGTTATCCATGCAGCCTTCTACAAGCTCATCGATCAGCACGCTGCACGCGCCTCGTTCTAAGTTGACGAACTGAACGACACCAGAGGAGCCTTTTTTCAGGGTAAAAAATGGAAGGAAGTCGAGGTCGCGGGTGACTAGCACCCTCTGACCTTCAGTAACGCCCATAAGCCATCTCACCTTCATGAGTAGCCGTCTCCTCAGCCAGCTTCCACCTGCGCTGAGAGTGCTAGACGCACCGCGTCCTCGACTGGGAGTTGATCTCCAAAACTACCTGCGATAGCGCTTTCCAGAGCTTTTATCTGGAGGGGCGTCAATCCAGCGTCAGATAGATCGAAGATGCAAGCTGCCCGATACACCGCGAACTTGGTAACCATCGCTTACTCCTTCCAAGCTGTTCCGCTAAAGGGTGCTTGGTCGGATCGGCGTAGAACCTATCTTTAGTTTGCCTGCACGCTGTCGTTCAGGGCTGTAGAAACGAAGTCGATGATTCGGTTTGACATCGCGACCCACTCTTTCTCACGACCTGACGAGTACATAAGGTACCAGCCGGTGGCGTTACCTGTCGCCGGTGGAATGCTAATGCCTTTATCCACAGCGGTGAGCAAGCAAAGAGCTGTGCGAGCTAAAAGGTCTTGCTTGTCTTTGACTTTCATTTGCTACCTTGCGCTTGATGGCTGTTAATGTATTCCATCGCTTCTTCGTGCGTATCTACAGCCATCAGCATGCCGTTACCGACAACGTACCAGCCGTCGCTCTTACGTACTGCACGCAGAGGACCCGACGTGTCGAATGTCATTCCGTCGCTGAACTTAATACCGCTCATGGCCTACTTATCCTCCGTGAATGTATTCTGTTCTAAGTTTGGTGCGGTGGTTGCAACGCGCCAAGACAGGCTAGGCGTTGACGTCGAGCGCGTCACTAAGAGTAGCAAGCGCTAGATCCCAGGCCGCTGCTGCGCAGGCTGCGTAGGCGCTTTCGTTAGCGGCGAAGGAGGCGTTGCAGAGCTCGCGGATAACGGAGGCGGCGGAGTAGAGTGCAGCACCCGCGTCGGTCAAGGTGGAGACGGTTGAGTAGAGTTTGCTTGCTTCGGTGCAGCTAAGCGTGTCACGGGCAGCCTTGCTGACGGCTGTGATGGAGATGCTGATGGCGACGTTGACGTTGTAGGCTAAGACTCCTGCTTCCGCTAATGTCCCCGAAAACGCAGCAAGCTCCGCAGCATGCTTATGCATCCCAGCGCTACGCAACGCAGCCGGTGCGAACTTCTGGATAGCCGCCCACGCAAACACCTCAGTGCGCGCGTGCTCTCGAGTTGGATCAAGCGATCCGACAATACGAGGAAGGAAATCGAGAAGACGCTGACGCTGATCTGCAGGCATCGAGTCATTGAGATGACGTACATATGCAGAGATGACAGGAGACGCACACGCCGGCACGTCAGAGTGTGCCTCGCCGGCAAGCCAAGCGACGGCTTCCATCGCGCACATCCCATCTTCTGGTACTACATGAGCACCTCGACTAAGCACCACCGTAGAGTGTTCACGCATGGCCTACTTATCCTCCGTGAATAGAATTCCATACTGGTTATATCTGAAGGGCAGATTGAGGACTATACACTCATTCCACAATGCTATTATTTAGAAACGCTACGTAACTATTTTTAATCTGTATGGTTAACCACTTTGTTATGATGCTCAAGTACGGATCAGCCACCCATAAGTCAAGTTCCCCATTAGCGACGTTCCAACGCCACTTGCCCGCTCGTCCGGCAGCACTGGTGCTGATGACCATCCATATAGTACCAGTTGAGTCAAAAGTGAGGGTGACATCGAGGTACGTGTACTTGAACTCTTTATTCTTGTCCGTAAACGACATGTTAGCCGCCAGTAGTGAACCGTGATGGCAGATGAGAAACTAAGTAACTATAGATTTAGCGAGTAAAGCCTTATAACCAGCGTTGATGGCTTCACGCTCAGCCGGACTAATAAGCATGCGATACACTAGCAGCGAAGTTATATTAAGGCAACCTTCTACAGGGTCCCAGCACCACTCACCGGATCGCTTCGCTCCTGTATTTGCTCGTACCTCCCACAGAATGCCTGCGCAGTCAAACTCAAGCGTTATCTTAGCGTTAAGCTTGTAACAGAACGCCTTCATTCTAGGTACCACTTGACGCCGACGCTCATGTTAAGAATATCAGTCCAGCGCACGTACGCAGGGTTACGGGCTTTAAGCTCTAGGTAGTAATCTAGGCAGGTCACCTCGATATACAAAGCGCTGCCGTAGCTTTTCACGATCTCCACACCGACAAACGGTGCAAGGCGTAGCCCAGTGGGCGGATAGTAGCCCAAAGGGTACTTAGATGGCTGCCACCAGAAAGTGTCTTTATCAAGCGACGCTAGCAGCGAGACGCCGGCTTTCATGTACCAGAAGCGAACCTCAGGTTTAACCGTAAGCGACCACAGGTCTTCTCCAGCGATAAGCTCAGGAACGTAGCCGACCATGCCAGATACACCAAACGTTTCACTCTCTACGCCAGCTCCTAGCGCTATAAGCCCAGCGTATCCAGCGTTTTGAGCCTGTATGTACGTCTCGCCTCTCGCTGGTGTAGCAAGCAGTAGTAGCATAATTAAGCGCTTCATTCCGCGACCCTCTCACATCCAGGGTTACACCGATCTATGGTTACGCTGCCGTAGCTAAAGCTTACTATCGCGTGAGCGGAGCCGTGCATCCTGTCTACTACGTAGATAGGCTTGCCGTTTTCACGCTTGAAGTACGCTTTATGCACGTGACCGTGCAGCGACGCGATGTAGCTAGGGTGCTGCCTGATGGCTGTCCACCTCTCCTCCTGGCTAGCAGAAAGAGCGCCACCGTCAGGCGGCTGGTGAGCGATCACTACTACTTGCTTGTGAGCGATAACTTGCTCTTCAAGCCAGTCAAGGTCTACACTCCACTCGTAGCCGTTGTTGTTCCACATCACGAACGTTACGTCGCGGTAGCTAAACGAGTAGTTAAGCGGTCCGAACATCTCCTGGTAAATCTTCTTGCTGTTGTTTAGCCCGTCGTGGTTACCAACAACTGTCAGTACAGGCTTAACCGCCTTGCTAAGGGCGCGGTCTAGCAGCTCGTACTCTTTCATAAAGCCCATATCAGTAAGATCACCTGCGATAGCTAGAAAAGTAGCGTCACCGCTGTTAAACCGGTCTACTACGTTATCCATCTGGCCTGGTATAGCTTGAGGGTCTCCAGCTAGCATAAAAGAAAACGGCTCCGAAGAGCCGTTATCTAGAGTTTGCAGCCACTTAAGGTTGTAGTCTGTTATCCCGGTGTGCGTAGGTTTTGACTGCCAAGGGCTATACTCACCTCCGCAGGCGGCGAGGTGCGAGAATAGCAGTAAAGATAAGTGCTTCATGTTACAATCCTCTCCGCGATCCAACTATTATAAGCTACAGTCGCGCTTACACTTTCTAACAGATTGAAGTCGCTGGCCGGCTGGCCGCGATCATGGCGTCGCATGTACACGCAGTTCTTGTCCTGATTCCACATCCACTCACCCCAGTAAATCGCACTTGACTTGCGAGACGGCACCGCCATCGACCAGTAGTTGTCAAACACTTCGCCAGCCTCTGTAAAATAAAACGTGTGCTTACTGCTGCCGCTGTGCACGCTATCTACTTTAAAGATGTAATCTTGAGGTGTTTTCATAACGACAAAAGGCCAGCGCCCTTGTGAGGCGCTGGCCAGTGTCTTGTCGGGGTTGAGTGTTAGACCTCGATGCTCAAAGCAGCAAAGGCGGCCAAGTGACTGAACACGTCGCGCTCAGATCTTAACCGACTTCCAGTTGATCTCAGGAGATTTCTTCAGTCCGCTTAGCGATCCGCTTAGCAATCTTTTCATCAACTATTGCAATTTGTTCAGGATTAGTTAGCATCGACTTGAATGCTTCTAAGCTGCGAACTACTTCATCTCCGCTTACAATTCGCACGTTAAGATCACAGGTGATAACGATATTGTCACCATCAATCCTAACAGCATCTTGGACACCAACCCATTCACCATATTCAGTGAGGATTTGCAGCTCATCAGTTGTTCTGACATCCACTCCTATCAAGAGTGATCCATATCCATACTTATCATCACTGCAAGAACCGATGAACTTAGGCATATGAATCTCCTAGTTATATACACATAAATCTAGTCGAATTCTTCACCTATACTGACTAAAAGAGGGGAGTACCCGTAAAGGTACTCCCCAGCGTTACCGGTAGTGTTAGACCTCGATGCCCAAGCTCATGAGCGTCTCAAGCGTCTGGTCCAGGCTCTGAACCTTGGTGGCAGCTTTCGCTGTCTGAATGCTATCGCGGCGCTGCTCGATGGCCGTCTCGACTCGACTGATGAGGCTCATGTCGCCGCCGTGCGCCTTCAGAGACTTGAGCGACGTGTTGAGCGCCTTCAGTGTCTCGTCCTTCACCTGCGGTCCACGCTTGGTTGCCGGCACGTACTTGACACCGTTGGTCAGGCGAATATCCTTCTTGGTCCAGTTGCTGATAAGCGACCGGCTGTAGGTCCGGACGATCTTCTCGTCGCTGCGCGACTTGGTGTAGTCGACCTCACCAGCGCGGATACCGTTCTCCACTTCTGCCGCCATGTGGTTGAAAAGAGCGTCCGAGCCTGGCTCGAGACCCGCTTCAACACCAGACGTAAACGCCGCGAACACTGAGTCCTTCTGCTTAACCATAACATCTCTCCTAACTAGGGTTTAGACACCTGGAGAGTCGTTTCTATCGATCTCTCCTCACTCTCTAATCTCTCCTGGGTAGATCTCTTAACTCCGTGGGATTAAACTCCTTTCTCTGCTTGACAGCACGTACGAGCGCTCTGCGCACTCCCCCGCTGTGTATTCCCTCTCTCGTACATACTCTTCTCTAGGGCGAA
>Ga0163155_10001183_pt1 | contig 31934 bp, 29 predicted proteins | sample OliLakLV19SP4G1_FD_148611 | JGI IMG/M metagenome (GOLD analysis project Ga0163155, IMG submission 148611) | Freshwater microbial mat bacterial communities from Lake Vanda, McMurdo Dry Valleys, Antarctica - Oligotrophic Lake LV.19.SP4.G1 | ecosystem: Environmental > Aquatic > Freshwater > Lake >... | reverse complement strand
TTTATCTCCCGATCGAAACGCTGCCGACGGATATCGCCTCCCTTGCCAGGGCGATGCTGCTGACGAAAGCCAGGGCGACGGCACTGTTGCCTGAAGGGCGCGCCTCGCTCACCAGCGGTGCGTCGCGGACCGTCACGGCCGGCGAACGATCACGTCGCATCACGCCGCACGAGATCAGCGGCCTGGGGTTGACGCCGGAAGTCCTCTGGCTCGACGCCGAGGGTCGTCTCTTCGCGCGTGGCAGTTCCTGGCAGATGGTGATCCGGCGCGGCTTCGAATCGGTGCAGGCGGAACTGATCGCCGCCCAGACCGCGGCATCCCGTGGCCGCGATTCGGTGGCCGCGCGAACCCTCGCACGGACGCCACGCGGCGCGGTCGCGATCATCCACGCACACCTGTTCGATGCCGCCACACGGCAGATGAAGCCGTCGCAGACGGTGATCGTCCGCGGCGACAGGATCATCGCGGTGGGTGACGACGGCGCGGTGCCGTTGCCGTCCGACGTGGAGATCATCGACGCCGGCAACAAGGCGCTGCTGCCTGGCTTGTGGGACATGCACGTCCATGTGCAGGACGACGACGGGTTGCTCCACCTGGCGGCGGGTGTCACGACGGTGCGCGATCTGGCGAACGACAGCGACGAGCTGCTCGCGCGAAGGAAACGTTTTGACGACGGCGTCCTCCTCGGTCCCCGCGTGCTGGCGGCCGGATTCATCGACGGGCCCGGCCCGTTTGCCGGTCCGTCAAAGGTGCTCGTCTCGACGCGTGACGCAGCCCGCGCTGCCGTCGAAGCGTACGCGGCGCAGGGCTACGAACAGATCAAGGTCTACTCGTCGCTCGATCCGCAGCTCTTCCCGACCATCGTGCGCACCGCGCACGACAAGGGGCTTCGCGTCGGCGGGCAGGTGCCGTATGGCATGACAGCCGAGCAGATGGTGCGTGCCGGCGCGGACGAGTTGCAGCACGCGGACTTTCTCTTTCTGAATTTCCTCACCGATTCCATCATCGACACCCGGACGCCAGCGCGGTTCACGGCAGTGGCACGGGGCGCCGCGTCGGTCGATCTGCGGAGCGACCGCGTGGACCGCTTCATCGCACTGCTCAAGGAGCGCGATGTCGTCGTCGAGCCGACCCTGAATGTCTTCGAGCAGCTGTTCACCGCGCGTGCCGGCTCACTCGACCAGGCGTCACTCCCCGTCGCAACGCGCTTGCCGCCGATTGCGCGTCGTGCACTTCTGACGGGTGGATTGCCCACCACGCCGGCACTCGAGCCGGTCTACCGCACGAGCTTCATCGCGATGGAACGCCTGGTCAGGAAACTCCATCTGGCCGGTGTGCGTCTGGTCGCCGGTACCGATGCGACGGCCGGGTTCTCGCTGCACCGCGAGCTCGAGCTCTACTCCGAAGCCGGCATCCCCAATACCGACATTCTCTACATCGCGACGCTGGGCGCCGCCCGCGTGATGAAGCATGATGCACAGTGGGGCAGCATCGAGGTTGGCAAGCTGGCGGATCTGGTGCTCGTCGACGGCGATCCATCGCGGCGTATGCGCGACCTCCGTCGCGCGGAGCTGGTGATGAAAGGCGGGGTGCTGTATCTCCCTGACTCGCTGTATGCGTCCGTCGGCGTGAAGCCTGCACCGCGCAAAGGCGCGATTCCGACCCGTGAGGTACGCGCTGAGGATGTGGTCTGCCGCGGGCCGGCGGTGGCGGTGAAGAAAGGCACTGCCGGGCCTGTGCCCTTGAACTGCGTGGTCCTGGATTCGACCATCGCTGCGGGTCGGAATCGGCGACCGGTGGCACGGACGCGTCGAGGACCTGTGAAGGCAAAACCCCAGGCACAGCGATGATCGAAAGACGTGACCGGGCAATTACGGCGCGTCCCGTTCCTCGTCCACTGCCTCATGCTCACCCGAACGCCCCGGTCCATTCAGCTTGTTGCGCAGCGTGCGCACGCTGATGCCGAGCAGCTCGGCCGCGCGCGTCCGATTGTTGCCCGCCGCCTCCAGCGCGCGCTGAATCAGCGCCGTCTCCGCCTCATTCACGTTCAGCGTCCCCAGCCAGACTCCGTCGGCACCGGCGGCAACCGGTGCCGAGCCGAATGGGGTGGGTCGGACCACTGGTCCACCGCCGCGCGGTGTCGGTGACATCACGCTGCTCGCGACATCGAGCCCGTACCGCACCGCGTCGAATGCATCCGGCGACAGCATGGTCTCGTTGGAGAGAATCACGGCACGCTCCACCGCGTGCTGCAGCTCGCGCACGTTGCCTGGCCAGGGATATCGCTGCAACATCGCGATCGCTTCCGGTGTGATGCCCTTCACATCCTTCTTGACGTCGGCCGCGGTGCGCATCACAAAGCGATAGGCGAGCAGTGGAATGTCTTCCGGTCGCTCGCGCAGCGGTGCGATCAGGATCGGAATGGTGCTCAGGCGATAATACAGGTCCTGCCGGAAGGTGCCATTGGCGGCGTCCGCCTGCAGCTTGCGGTTGGTCGTCGCAATGATGCGCACATCGACCCGGATCGGGCTCGTTCCGCCAACACGTTCAAACTCCTGTTCCTGCAGCACACGTAACAGCTTGGCTTGCAGATCGAGCCGCATTTCGCTCACTTCGTCGAGCAGCAGCGTTCCGCGGTGCGCGCGCTCGAAGGCTCCCTCGACGCGCTTGAGCGCCCCGGTGAATGCCCCTTTTTCGTGCCCGAACAGGGCACTCTCGATCAGTCCTTCCGGCAGCGCCGCGCAGTTGAGCTGAATGAACGGCTTGTCGCGCCGCTCACTCTGATCGTGCAGTGCGCGTGCCAGCAGCTCCTTGCCGGTTCCCGATTCTCCCTGCAACAGCACGGTGGCACGGGTTGGTGCCGCCATTGCCACCGTCTGCATCAGGCGACGCATCACCTGTGAATCGCCGATGATCTGCCGTTCGTTCCGGAACTCCATCACCTCGCGGCGGAGTGCGTCGTTCTCGCGTCGGAGGCGTACCAGCTCCAGCGCCTGCTCCACCGCCAGCTCGAGCTGCTGCGGACGCACCGGCTTGGTGATGTAGTCCACCGCGCCAGCCTTGATGCTGGCCACGGCATGCTCGATCGAGGCGTACCCCGTCAGCATGATCAGCGGCACGTCGTAGCCCTCGCGACGAAGCAGCGAGAGAAACTCGAGCCCCGAGAGCCCTGGCATGCGGTAGTCGGAGATGACGAGATCGATGTCGCCCCGGGCCAGCACCTGCAGCGCCTCCGGCACGTTGCGCGCGCCAATCGGCGTGTGTCCGGCCTGCTCGAGCGTATCCTCGAGAATCAGGCCGATACTGGGCTCATCATCGACGTACAGGATTGTGGCCATGCAGGGGTGCGGCGAGGTGGAAAGGCGACGACGCCTGCGCTGACGTCTCGCGGACGAACGGCTGCCGCATGGGCACACAGGCTCAAGCGGCAAAAGCTCCCGTCCGATACCTCACAACAGTAGAACCGCAATTCGCGGGTGCAAGGCGCGTCAGGCAGGATGTTGCCAGCGGCTTGGTTGGAAAGTTCTCATTCATCTGGGATGGATCCGATGCGGGTCACCACATCGCAGGCTCATCGCGCACAGCTGGACTACATCCAGGGGAATCTCCAGCGCCTGGTCAAGGCGCAGGATCAGGCCGCGACCGGTCGGCGCTTCGAGCGGGGCTCGGAGGATCCGGCGGCCACCGCGGACGTGCTCCGCGCCGACGCAGCGCTCGCCGCCTACGCGCAGTACGAGCGAAACGGAAATCTCGCGATTGCCCGGGCCAGTGAGGAGGATCGCGTCCTGAACAGCGTGCAGCTCATTACGGAGCGGGCACGTGAACTGGCGTCGCAACAGATCGGGTCGACCGCGTCTGCCGAGACACGGCTGATCGTGAAGGCGGAGGTGGACCAGCTGATCGAAGCGGCCATTGGTCTTGGCAACACGCGCTTCAACACCGGCTACCTCTTCGGTGCGTCACGCGTGACGGAAGAGCCGCTGGCCAATACGCCGAACTCGATACCGCCATACGCCGTCAACGCCACGCCACTCACCAACCCGAAGTATGAAGTGCAGGCGAGTGTGATCTCGTCGCCGAACCACAATGCACACGAGGTGTTCATCGACACCGGCGTGATGGTCGCGCTGCGGGATCTCTCCAATGCGCTGGGGTCAAACAACGTCCCAGGGATCTCCTTGGCGCTGCCGGCGCTCGAGACGGCCAGCGACAGGATCGGCCGGCTGCTGGGCGAGATCGGTGCCAAGGTCAATCAGTATGAGACCATCCGGGCACAGGGACTGCAATCGACGCTCGACACGCGAGTACGTCGATCTTCGCTCCATGACATCGATCTCGCCGACGCTTCGGCGAACTTTGCGCAGGCGCAGACCGCCTATCAGGCCGCGCTCAGCGCCGCGAACAAGGTGCTCAACCTCAATGTGCTGGACTACCTGCGATGAGCGCACCCATGGCGTCGGCTGATCTGCTGCAATTGTCGTCGATCCTGCTCGGACCGCTCGAGATTCGTCCGGACACAATCGTGACCTTTCCTGCAGGGCTGCCGGGGTTCCGGTCGTTGCACCGATTTGCGCTGGTGGAGACCCAGCGCGAGGAACTCGTCTGGCTGCAGAGCGTCGATGATCCTGACCTGACTTTCCTGCTGGCAGATCCATTCGTCATTGTTCCTGACTTCGAGGTCGACATCCCCGTCTCAGATCTCGCGGCGCTTGGCGCGGCGGCGGTGCACGACGCGCTGCTGGTGCTGGTCGTGGTGGAGCTCGAGGCTGGCATTCCGGTTGCCGCCAACCTCCAGAGCCCGGTCATCATAACGCGCGACCATCGCCACGGGCGTCAGGTGGTGTTACCCGACTCGCGATACGGTATGCACTACCCGGTCACGATCGACTGAGTACACGTTCACGGCAGGCAGCGGAGCGCCGGTCAGCACTGCCCTGAGCGGCGCTAGAACGCTACAACGATAGAACGCAACAACGATAGAACGCTACAACGCTGCGCCGCTCAAGGCGGCGCTGACGTTCGTCAGCACCCGAGCCCAGTCACCGCGTACCGGCTGCCGGAACAGCCGTGCGGTCGGATACCACGCGGTGCTGTTGCCGCTGCTTCCCCAGCGCCAGTCCGGCACGCGCGGAAGCAGAATCCAGACGGGCATTCCAAGCGCGCCCGCGAGGTGCGCAATGCCGGTATCCACGGTGATCAGAAGATCCAGCGCGTTCAGTTCACGGGCGGTCGCAAGCCAGTCGCCATGTACCGGTCGCTCCCAGGTCGCGGATGGCATGGAGTCATCAGCTACGCCGCGCTGCATGCAGACAAACTGCACCGCAGGATGTGTGTGCAGCAGCGCATGGATGAGCGAGGGCGCGATGGAGCGCACCGCGTCGTTACGATGAGCCGGATTGCCGGCCCAGACCACGCCTACACGGCGGATGCGCCGCGGTTCGAGTCGGTCGGTACCGGGCAGAAGCAGGTATGGCTCGCTGGCCGAACGCCACGACACATCCACGCCGAGCAGCATCGGCAGCGAGAGCAGCGGAGCGTAGACCTCCGACTCGACGATGGTATCCCGTGACACGGCGTCGAACCCCGCCGCGCGCAGCAGCGGGACTGCCTCGGCCTGACACGCGATCACCACCCGATCGGCGGCCAGAATTCGCGGATGCTGCGCGTAGCGAAGGAACTGGAACTGGTCGCCAACGCCCTGCTCACCGAGGAGGAGCAACGTCCGGCCGGCGAGTGACTCGCCAGCCCACAGCTGCGCATCGGTCTCGGGTCGGGGAAGCGCGCGCGACTCGAAGTCGCTCCATCCTCCGCTCGCATCTCCCAGCAGGTGTCGCAGATAACCACGCGTGACACGCGCTGAGGTGGACGCCGGGCGCACGGCCAGACTCTTATCGCAGAACGCGAGCGCATCAGCGAAATCGCCCAGGTCATGGCGAATCAATGCCGCCGTCAAGAGCGTCACTGGATCGGCCGGCGACAAGCGCAGCGCATGCTGCACCTCGATCCACGCGTCGTCTGGCTGTTGCGCGTCACGGAGGACAGCGGCGAGGCCGGCGGACGCCGCGGGATCGGCGGGGTGCGCCGCTCGTACACGGCGAAAGGAGGGCACGGCGTCCGCCCCCGCCCCGGCCTCGACGAGCGCCTTGCCGAGCGTGTACTCGGCCTCGGCATCGGGCCGGTCAGCGATGCGAATGGCGCGCCGCAGCGTGGCGCGGGCCTCGAGCACATCACCATACAGCTGCTGCGCGTTGGCCAGAATGATGTGCAGTGGCAGCAGTGACGGAGCACATTCGACGGCACGCTGATAGCAGGCGATCGCGCCCGCCAGATCGCCCGCCTCGGCCAGCAGCGCGCCTTCGGCGCAGAGCGTGATTGCTGTGGTATCGTCGGACAGCAAGGCGGTCATGTGGATGCTCTGGTGAGGGTCGCGACCTGGTCGCGCGCGGCGCCGACGACCGGCGCCCACTCGAACAGCGTCGCCTGGCGAAGGAGTTGCACCGAACGATACCAGGGTGTGTCGGCCCGGTTCACCATCCAGCGCCAGTCGGGGACGAACGGTACCAGCAACAGTGTCCGAACGCCGAGCGCACCGGCGAGATGCGCAACGGCGGTGTCGACGGTGATGAGGAGGTCGAGCTGCAGCAGTGCGTGCGCGCTATCGTCGAGTGTGCCGAGCGCTGCACCAAGGTCGGTGACGCGGCCACGCAGCGGCCCCGGCAACGGCGTTCTTCCATCGTGCCGTTGCAGTGCGACGAATTGCACGGACTCGAGTTCGAGCAGTGGTGCGAGGAGCGCAGGCTGCAGTGAGCGCCGCGCATCGTTGCGATGTTGCGGATTGCCGGCCCAGACCAGGCCGACCTTTGGCGCCGGCGTCGAGAGTGCGGCGCGGATCGGTTCGGGGCAGGTACCGGACGGGCGCAGGTACGGTGCACCGCTGATCATGTCGGGCGATGTCACACCCAGCAGCGCTGGCAGCGACATCAGACTTGCGTGCACGTCGTGCGGCGGAACGGCGCTGCCTTCGATGCTCACCGCGTCCACACCCGTCAGTGATTCGAAGAGCATCGCCAGCGGTGCGCTGCATCGGATCGTGACCTTGCCGCCGCCTGCCGCGACGTCGGCAGCAAATCGGGCGCACATGATCTGGTCGCCCAGCCCCTGCTCATGGTCGAGCAGAATCCGGCGTCCAGCAAGTGGCGATCCATCCCAGACCGGGGACGTCAGCGCCGTCCGCCGCAGCAGCTGGCCTGGCACCAGCGACCGCGCTTCGTGCTCACGCCACCCTTCGGCCCATTGCCCGAGCAGCAGGAGATGCAGCGCCCGGCCGAAGCGGATCACGGGTGACAGGGGTTGCAGTGCCAACGCGGCGTCGTAGGTCTGGGCGACCATGTGCCAGTCGCCGAAATCCTTGAGAATTTCGGCCGAGTTGAGCAGCGCTGCCACGTTCGTCGGATCGAGCTCCAGTGCGCGCGATACCGCCTGCAGCGCGTGGGTCGGGTGCCCGGTGGCCTGCAGCATACCGGCGAGGTTGTTGCTGGCATCACTCCGATGGGGAAACGCACGCGCGATGGCGTGAAATGCCTGGAGCGCTTCCGTGTACGCTCCCATTCGGCGCAGCGTATCGGCGTCGGCGACCTGCCTGTCATAGGTGCGCGTTGGCGCTACGACCTCACGGCGGCGCGCAGCGTGTTGACGGTGCGTCACGCGCCGCCCGCGGACAGTGGAGGCAGCGCATCGATCGCCTGGCTGACCTGCTGAATGACGCCGGTCCAGTCACCGGGCCGTGGTTGCCGGAAGACGCGCAGGGTGGGATAGAATGGTGAGTCACTGCGCGCGATGCCCCACCGCCACTCGGCGGGCTCGGAGACCATCACCCAGGTCGCGCATCCAAGTGCGCCCGCGACATGTGCAACGGACGTATCGACGGTGAGTACGATGTCGCAGGCCGTCATGATGTGCGCGGTGTCTCCCATGTCGCCGCACTCCAGGGCGACATCGAGCAGCGAGGCACGGATCGCCGGCGCCAGTTCGTTGAGCTGCTCGCGTACTGCACCCTGCTGTAATACCACGATCTGCAGGTCCCGTCGCGCCAGCAGCGGCAGCATCGCATTGAGCGGCATGGAGCGTGACCGGTCCTCGGTGTGCAATGGTGTGCCGCCCCAGACGACGCCGATCCGTCGTGCGCCGCTCGGTCGGTCGGGCAAGGTGCGCACGACTGATGGCGGGTCGTCCGGTGCATGCAGATACGGGACCATGCCGGCCAGCATGTCATTGCCAGTGCCCAGCAGATGTGGCAGTGACATGACGTCAACGTGGACGTGGTGCGGCGGTGCTGGACGGTCGGCGGCCACCACGTCATCGAGGAACGGTGCTGTCCTCAGCAGGCGTACCAGCGGGGTGGCGGTCTGCACCGTGACACGTGTCGCACCGCGCTCGCGCAGCGTACAGGCCCAGCGCGCGAACTGCACCTGATCGCCCAGCCCCTGTTCGGCGCGTACGAGAATGTGCCGGCCAGTCAACGGCCCTCCATTCCAGCGCGGCGTTGCAGGGGGGTACGGTCGCTGCGCGAGCTCGGGCAACTCGAGTCGCCGCTCGTGCAGCGCCCAGCCCTGTGTGTACTCGCCAAACGTGCGAAGCAGCATCGCATGCGTCAGTGCGAGGTTTCGGTCATCGGGCGCCAGCTGTCGCGCCGACTCGCAGAGTGCGAGCGCAGCGTCCAGCTGATTGTTGCGATGCAGGAGCAGCGCGAGGGTGTTGGCGATCGTCGCGTCAGTCGGGGCCAGCGCTGCGGCGTGACGCGCGGTGTCCAGTCCATCGGCAAGGCGACCACTGAGGCGGAAGGCTTCGGCCGCGTCGCGCCAGGCGATGGCATTGTCCGGCTGAAGCGTTGCCGCCGCGATGTAGGCCTGCGCTGCCTGTGCCCGATCGCCGACCATGACGTACGTCTGCGCGAGTTGCGTATAGCTGTCTGCTCGTCGTACATCGAGTGCGATCGCGCGAATCAGTTCGCGCTGCGCCTCCCTGAAACGGCCGGCATGGCGCAATGCCACCCCGTGAAAGGCGGCCACGTCGGCATCCTGTGGCGCCAACGCTACCGCCGTGGCGTATCGCATCATCGCCTTGTCAATCTTGCCCGCCTTCACTGCGTGAGCACCCGCGAGGCATTCCGCCAGCGCGCGGTCGCGCGGTTGCGTCGTGGCGGGCCGGGTGGCCTGTCGAAGGGGCGGGAATGCTGGCATGTGGCGTTGAGGATCGGCACGAAAACAGATGCCGCTGAAGCAGTCCCGGCCATTCACTCAAGTCTGTGGTGCCCGTGCCGAGACTGGTGGGGGAGCCGGTGACCGATTCGCGGTCCTGGTTTGGAGCACGGATGCTCCACAGTCAATCACGGAGGATTTGTCCCATGCGTATCAACACCAACGTTGGTGCTCTGAACTCAGTCAAGAACGCGTTCGTCAACACCATGGCGACCGACAGTTCGATGCGGAAGCTGTCGTCGGGCCTGCGGATCAGCCGCGCTGCCGACGACGCCGCCGGTCTCTCCATCGCCAACAAGTTGCGCGCGCAGAGCCGCTCGCTGACGGTTGCGGCGGCGAACGCCGAGCAGGGCAATGCGATGCTGCAGATCGCGGAAGGCTCGGCGCAGACGATCCAGCGGATCCTCGAGCGTCAGAAGGAACTGATCATTCAGCGTGAATCGACAGGCAACAACAGCTCGGTGACCGCCACGCTGAACGCGGAAATCGGCACCCTCAGTACGGAAGTCGATCGCATCATTTCCTCGACCAACTTCCAGGGGTCGACGGTGTTCACCTCGCTGGCGTTCCAGGTCAGCGACGGCACCGCGGGTGGTTCGGTGACGGTTGACGCCGCGCTCGCGGCAAGTTCGGTGACGCTCGCCACCACCGCTTCGATCGCCAACGTGGACACGGCGCTCGACAGCATCAACGGCGTGCTGGCCAAGATCGGTGCCGGTCAGAACCGCCTTGACTACACCGTGCAGAACCTGAAGGCTGCAGTCGTGAACGTGAAGGCCGCCGAGTCGACGATCCGCGACGTCGACATGGCGGAGGAAATGGCCAACTACACCAAGAACAACATCCTCACGCAGGCAGCGCAGGCCATGCTGTCGCAGGCGAACCAGAGCTCTCAGAGCGTTCTGAGCCTCCTGCGCTAAACCTGACGACCGTGAATAACGCTGGCCGGCCGTAACGTATCGCACGTCACGGCCGGTCCGCGCACTGGGGGAGGAGACGATCATGGGGACGAGCATCAACGTTTCAGGGTTGGCGTCAAACGTGCAGTGGCGTGACCTGGTGGATCAGCTCACAGCGGCCGACACGGCCCGGAGGGTGACGCCGATTCAGACGCAGATCAGCCTGGCGGAGAAGCGCAAGACAGCCTGGAACGAACTGACCGGCCTGGTGACGAAGCTGCAGGATGCGGGCAATGCCCTCAAGCTCGGCACGGCGTTCACGAACTTTCTGGCGTCCGCGTCGCCCAGCTCGCAGACCAACCGCACCCTGCTCTCGACATCGGCCAACGCTGCCGCCCGTCCAGGCTCGTATCGCGTCGAGGTGGTGGACCTTGCGCGCGCCGAAAAGCTGAGCGGCGCCGTCGTCAGCGATTCGACCATCGCGCTCGGCCTCACTGGTTCATTTGCCGTTGCCGGACAAACGGTCACGCTCGTGGCCACCGATACGCTCGATGGCGTGCGTGACAAGATCAATGCACTCAACACCGGCGCGACGGCCACCAAGGTGTCGGCGTCGATTCTCTCGAGCGCGGCTGGACAGATGCGATTGGTGCTGTCAGCGGATGCCGTCGGCAGTGGCGGCACCGGGCTGACCGATGGCAGCGAGGGGGTGCTGCGCAACCTCGGCTTCATCGATTCGCGGTCACGTGCCGTGCCCTCGTCCGGGTTGGCGATTGCGGCGGCCCTGGGTGTGACCGTGCCTCCCCCGAGCAGCATTCGGGTTGGCAACCAGACCATCAGCGTGGACCTCACGGTTGATTCGATCGCGTCGATCGTGGCCAAGATCCGCGCGGCGGGCGGTCAGGCAGAGGTGCAGAGCGAAAGTGTCGGCGGTGTAGCGTCGTATCGGTTGAGTGTCGGCGGCAATGTGACAGCGTCGGGCGATCCCGCCAGCGCTGACACGATTGCAGCGCTGGGTTTTGCGGCGGGCACACAATCGAGTGTGCAGCAGGTGATTGCGTCCGGGCTCGCCTTCCAGAATGCGACGAACAATGTCGCCGACGGTACGACCCGGCTGACGGATCTTCGCGCCGGTGGTGTCTCGCTCGGCGTCACAGTGGGCGACACACTGACGTTCAACGGACTGCGCGGTGATGGCACGGCAGTGACGACATCCTTCGTCGTCGGCGGTCTTGATACGCTGCAGACCCTGCTGTCGAAACTGAACGACGGTAGCACGGGATTCGGCAGCGGCGCGCGCCCGGCGGCGGCGTCCATCGACCACGATGGCAAACTGCGACTCAACGACGGCACGGGCGGCGATTCACGACTCAGCCTGTCGATGACGCTGGCACCGGCGGCTGGTGGCGCACCGGTTGCCCTGCTGGGCGCCTTCAGCGCGGAGACGATTGGTCGATCGCGCGCCATGGTCCGGGGCAGCGATGCCCAGGTGCGCGTTGACGGGGTGCTGCTGACACGGCCGACGAACGCGATCAGCGATGCGCTGGATGGCGTCACGCTCAACCTGCTGCAATCGGAAGTCGGCACGGAAGTCGATCTCACCGTGACGCGCGACCTCGAAGCGGCCGTGAAGGGTGTGAAAGATTTCGCCAAGGCGTATAACGACATCGTGTCGTTCGCCAGCGGTCAGCAGTTGTCGGGCCAGCCACTGCAGAGCAACAGTACGTTGCGCCGGCTGGTGAATTCCTTCACGCAGTCGTTGCGGACGGAGGTTCCGGCTGGCGGTAACTACAGCAAGGGCGCCCAGGCGGGATTCACGCTCACCCGCAGCGGATCGATCGAAGTGAGCGATACCACGCTGCGAACGGCACTTGGCGCCAATCTCTCCGGCATTCAGGCGCTCTTCGGCGCGGCCGGCATCGGCAACGCGGCGGTCACCGCCACCGCCGCCGCGTCGCGTGCGGTCGATGGGACGATCACGAACGCGGTGACCACCATCACCGATTCCAACACGCGGTTGAACAAGCGCGTTCGCGACCTGCAGGCTCGCGTGGAGGCGCGACGCGAGGCGCTGGTGGCGCGGTTCACGTCGATGGAACTGGCCATCAGCCGCTTCCAGGCACAGGGCAATTCGCTCCAATCGTCGATCGCTGGTGTCACCCGTTCGCGCTGATTTTTGCTGATCAACCACCTTTACAGTCTTCGACCACCGTGACCTACCCATCACGCGCCACGCAGTACCGGGAGCTGCAGGTCCTCTCAGCGTCACCTGCCCGCCTGACCGTGCTCCTGTTCGAACACCTCGAGGTGGTCATGCGGCGCGCCCAGACCGCCATGCGCAACGACCAGATCGAGCAGCGCGTCGCGAATCTGGGCCGGGCGCGCGAGATCCTCAGTGAACTCCTCGGCACGCTGGACATCGATCGTGGTGGCGAGATCGCCATCGATCTGTCGATGCTCTATGGGTTCGTGCTGTCCGAGCTGGTCGACGTCGGCATCCGTCGTGACGCCGTGCGCCTTGGCCGCCTGATCGGCATCGTCAATACGCTCAGCACGGCCTTTGCCCTTGCGGCCAAGCAGCTCGACGAGGAACAGGCGACCCCTCTGGCGGCGTCGGCGTAAGCGTCCGATGCGATACGAGGCGGTTGGGCCCGACGTCGCCGTGCTCGACCTGCTCGCCCGCGCGAATGACCTGGCGGCGGCGGCCGTCGTCGCGATCGAACACGGAGACGATGAGGCCCTGAACGACCTGCTCGACCAGCGTGGTCGTGTTGTCGATGCCGCCACCGCCGCCATGACCGCCTGGAGCGAGAAGTCTGCAGTGGCGCCGACCGCCGAAATGGTCGCGCGCGTTGCCGCGGCGGCGCAGGTCAGCGTGCGGATCGGGCACCAGGCAGGTACGGTCGCCAAGCGAGTCAGGGATGAGGTCGTTACCGAACTCTCGCTCCTCGAGGCCCGCCAGTCGGCCTCGAAGGAGTATCAGCAGGGCTCGGTACACAGCGCAATCAACGTGGTGCTCTGACCCTCGGCGGCGGCAACGCCATCCTGGGTGCCACCGGACTCGGCCGCAGATGTTGCACGATGCCGGCTCGCGCGTCGACACCATGATGTCACAGACCTCACAGATCTCCAGCCATATGCTGACGCCCCGCTGGACCCACGCGATCGACGTGCGTGCGGAGTCACGGCGCGAGGATTCGATTTCACTCATCGCAGCCGGCCTGTCCCTGCTCGCGGCGCTGCGCGATCAGGCGGTGCCGTTGGCACCCGTGCCACGCGCGGACCTGCCGCGGCGGCTGACGCCACGCCCGATGCGGCCCGTGCCCATGACGGGACCGACGCCCCTCAACGTCCCACAGGAAATCGAGGATATGCCCGAGCAGCAGGCCGGGTCACCCGCGGTTTCTCGCGCCGCGGCGGCAGATTACTAAAGTTTCATCCGTTTCCGCCGATACCCTCCCTGAGGAGGTAGACAACTATGCAGATCAATGGAAAGGACAGGATCGATCCGAACGCACTGAGCATCGGCAAGCCCGGTGCCGGTGAGCGTAATGCGCCCGCTCGTCGCGCCGAGACCGAGTCGGCCGCGAAAGAGCGCGTCACGCAGGATACAGTATCGTTCAGCGATCAAGCACGGGCGCTGGCGGTTGGTTCATCGACGCGTGCCGCGAGCAGCACGGAACGTGTCGAGGACGTGAAGAAGCGGATCCTGATGGGTGCCTACAACACCGCCCAGATGGCCGGCGAAGTGGCGAAACGCATTCTCGACCGCGGCGAGCTCTGATCGGCACACCGATCGCGGTGCAGCCGGGCCAACAGTATTAACAGTATTAACAGTACCAACAGTACCAACAGTACCAACAGTACCAACAGTACCAACAGTACCAACAGCAGTCGGAACGGTCGTGTGGCAGATGCCGCACGACCGTTCCTCGTTCCCGACCACGGCGAGCTCGCTGAACCGGCGGCACACCGCTCGCGCCGTTGCAGCGCGCCGTTGCAGCGCGGCTGCGGTGGCGCGACCTGACGCGGCGCTGACCGAGACGCAACGTCGGTAGCCTGATCCATGTGTCGCCTGATCGCGTTTCACTCACGCGCCACACATCCCGCTCAAGACGCCAGCCCAGCGGACGACACTAGTACACGGGATGAGACTTTCCACTCCGTACCCGGAACGGCGCCACTGCCGTTCTCCCGCCTGGGATGTGCGCGTGTCCGCGCCCGTCCTCCACTTGCCAACGGCAGAGAATCGACGATGAAGTTCCTGGTTGTGGATGATTCAGCAACGATGCGCCGGATTGTGGTCAACTCGCTCCAGCGCATCGGATTCACGAACTGCGTCGAGGCCGCCGACGGCGTCGAGGCATTGGCGCGATTCGACAGTTCGATCGCCTTTGTCATTACCGACTGGAACATGCCGAATATGTCCGGCACCGAACTGGTTCAGGCGCTCAGACAACGTGAGGACGGTCGCACGGTGCCAGTCCTGATGGTCACCGCACGCAGTGTGCGGGAGGACATCATCACGGCGCTCGAGGCAGGCGTCAACAACTACATCGTCAAGCCATTCACCCCCCAGGTGCTGAAGGAAAAGATCGAAAGTCTCATCGTCACACCGGCGGCCTGACCATGGCCAACGAACGGGCGTCAGAACTGTTGTACGATACCGCCTCCACGCTGAGGCTCCTCGATGCCGAGCTGGGCGAGTTGGCGCCGCGGCGGCCGGCCGCGTCAACCACCGCGACCACCGCCCCGTCGCCGTCCTCACTGGCCGCCTCGCTCGCGTCCTCGGATCGCGTGCTGCCCCTCCTGCCCGCGCTCTTCGTGAAGGCGATGGGCGAGGTGCAGGGCATGCTCGCCTCGATCCGGACGGGACGCGAGAGCATTCGTGCCGCCACCACCGAGCGTCTCGCCCATACCAACGAAAAGCTCGACGAGGTGTCATCAGCCACCGGCAAGGCGGCGCTCGACATCATGGACGCACTCGACCGTGCGATTGCCAAGGTCGACGACCTCGAGACGGAAGAGGCAATGGCCGACACGGCGAAGTCTGCAGGCATCCGCGGTGATCTGCGCGACGAGTTGTTCGCTGTGATGGGTCACATGCAGTTCCAGGACATCACGTCCCAGCAGATCATGCACGTCCAATCGTTGCTGGCAGAAATGGAAGGCCGCCTGACCGAGATCTCGAATCTCTTTGGGAATCAATCCGGAGAGGCGAGCGAGTCGCCAGACGACGCCGTGGTGGCACTACGCACGCAGAAAGACGCCCACTCGTTCGATCCGAATGCCACCCTCTCGGACGCTGATTCACGCCAGGCACTCGCGGATGCACTGGTCGGGCGCGGCGCCGCCGGTGCCTGACTGGAAGCGCATGGTCCTCAGATCAGGCGGCCTGCGATGATTCCCGCCGAGCTCAATGATGCCGCGTTCATCGTCATCCAGCTGCAACCAGATGAGCACGACGACATCAAGGCGCTGCGCGACACGCTCCGTCATTTCGCGGTATTCGATGACACCGCGTCGACGCAGGTGCGCGCGCATGCGCAGCACGCGGCGACCGCCCTCAGTCTGATTCTGCTCGGCGGATCGGATGACCCGGGCGCGCTGCTGGCGCAGGCGAGCGAAGCGATTGATGCGGCGATCAAGGTCGCGGAACAGGCATCCCGTGGGGAGCCACGGATCACGAAGACGGATCTGATCGCGATCGTGCACGACGCCGGCGATGCCGGGGCGCTGAGTGCGGCGATGGACGCACCGGTCGAACCACCGGCTCGTCCCACCGCACTCGCGTCGGTGGAGCCGCAGCCGGTCGCACCGACCACGGTCGCTCCCTCGATTGCCGTCGCCGCATCATCCGCCGTCTCCGCACCGGTGATCGTGCATGCCACCTTCGCTGACGGTGGCATGGTGCCGGACGATGCCGATCTGTCGCTCCTCGGTGACTTCATCGCCGAAAGCCGTGACTCGATGGCTGGTGCGGAGGCCGCACTGCTCGAGCTGGAAGCCAACCCCGACGATATCGAAGCGGTCAATACCGTCTTCCGGGCGTTCCACACCGTGAAGGGCACCGCCGCCTTCATGGGCCTTGACCGACTGGCGGAGTTCGCGCACCACGCCGAGTCACTGCTCAGTCGCGTTCGTGACCGCGAACTTCCGTACACGCAGGCCGTCGCCAATCTTTCATTGCGATCCAACGACGTGCTCGGCGAGTTCCTGGTGGCCGTCGAGGCGTCGGTTCAGTCGCAGCAGCCGATCGCGCTACCGTCGGACTACGCTGCCCTGATGCACGATCTGCTGAACGTCGATGCCGTAGTGGCGGGCGTCGAGACGCGTGCCGTGGTTCAGAGCGCGACGGCGAGTGATCTGCCCTCTGCCACGCCGATGCCATCCCCGAGCGAGCCAGAGCCATCGATCGATGCGGCGGCGCGCAGCTCCGTCTCACGCGCGGGCGCGAAGACTGAAGCCGACTTGTCCGTCCGCGTCCGCACTGACCGTCTCGATCGGCTGATCGACATGGTTGGAGAACTCGTCATTGCGCAGTCGATGATCGCGGCCGACCCTGCCGTCGCCAACAGCGGTCAACACGAGCTGGTGAAGAAAGTGTCGCAGGCGGGCAAGATCATGCGTGAACTGCAGGACCTGAGCATGTCGATGCGGATGGTGCCGCTCAAGTCGACCTTCCAGAAGTTGACACGCCTGGTGCGTGATGTGGCACTGAAGGCCGGCAAGGTGGTTGAGCTCGTGACCGATGGTGAGGAGACGGAACTCGATCGCAACATGGTCGACGCCATCGCCGATCCCCTCGTGCACATGGTGCGCAACGCGGTCGATCACGGCGTCGAAGGGCCCTCCGAGCGCGAGCGCGCGGGCAAACCACGTGCGGGACGCGTCAAACTGGCCGCTTTCCAGCAGGGCGGGAGTGTGATTGTCGAATTGCGCGATGACGGACGCGGGCTGAATCGAGAGCGCATTCTGGCCAAGGCGATCGAGAAGGGACTCGTCTCTCCTAGTCAGCTGCTGACAGACTCGGAGATCAACGGGCTGATTTTCGCGCCGGGCTTCAGCACGGCCGAGACGGTGACGGATATCTCCGGGCGCGGTGTGGGGATGGATGTCGTGCGTCGCAACATCGAATCGATTCGTGGGCGGATCGACATTCACTCCGTGCTCGGCCAGGGGACGACCTTTCAGATTCGGCTGCCGCTGACGCTGGCCGTGACCGACGGCATGCTCGTTCGCGTGGGTGCTGAGCGCTACGTCGTACCGCTGACCAGTATTTCGCTCAGCTTCCGGCCGGAGCCCGGCATGCTCTCGACGATCCCGCCTGGCGGCGAAGTGGTGATGCTGCGCGGCGAAGTGCTGCCCGTGGTTCGCCTCCACCAGCTGTTCGGCATTCCCGGCGCCGTGACGAATCCCAGTGACGGCATCCTGATGATCGTCGGCGACGGAGCGTACCGTGTGGCCCTGCTGGTCGACCAACTTCTCGGACAGCAGCAGGTCGTCGCCAAGGCCCTTGGCGAAGGTGTGGGTGAAGTGCCAGGGATCTCCGGCGGTGCGATTCTGAGTGATGGACGTGTTGGGCTGATCATCGACATCGCGCGCATGACACAGATCGCGCGCACTGGCGACGCGCGCCCGACTGGTCTGTCGCAGGCGGCCTGACACACACTTCAGCGGCAGCAGCCCGCCGACGATACTCACGAGACGGATCGAGCAGGTCGACCGTCCGCACCTCTGACTCATCTGGAGACCAAATGGCCAGCACTGTTGATCGCACCACGTCACTTGGCGGTAAATACCTGACGTTCTTCCTCGCCGGCGAGGAATATGGTGTCGAAATTCTGCGCGTGCAGGAGATCATCAGCATGATGCCGGTGACGCGAGTGCCGCGGACGCCGCCATACATTCGCGGCGTGATCAACCTGCGTGGCAAGGTGATTCCGATCATGGATCTGCGCGAGAAATTCGGCATGCCGCCGGCGACCGAACCCGAGCAGGTCATGATCGTCGTTCAGGTCGACGGCGTGCAGATCGGCGTCGTGGCAGACAAGGTCTCCGAAGTGGCCAGCATCCCCTCGGAGGACATTGATCCCACCCCGGACTTCGGCGCCGACTTTCACACCGAGTTCCTGCTCGGTCTCGGGAAATCGAACGGCCGTCTCCGGCTGCTGCTCGACATCGAGCGAGTGCTCTCGACTGATGAAGTGGCTGCCATCACCTCGATGCCGGCGCTCGCGCAGGCAACCTGATCGCAGCTGGTTTTTTCTCGGCGCCTCACGCCACCGCCCGACCACGCCCGCGGTCACCGCGTCCGTGGTTCTGCCGCCTACGTCCGGCATCACGCGGGTGACCCCGCGCTTCCCGCTCCTTCCGCACCATGCCGTCGCTCTCCAGCTCCGACTCGCTTTCCAGCGCCCCTGACCTCTCGCTTGACGACTTCCAGCGCGTGCGTCGCATTGCGTATGAGCGGGCAGGGTTGGCGATTCCGGAAGGCAAGGAAGGCCTCGTGCGCTCGCGGGTCTCGAAGCGGCTGCGTGAGCGGCGCATTTCGAGCTTCAGCGCCTATCTCGATACCGTCGAGGCCGAGGACGGCGATGAGATGGTCAGGCTGATTGATCTGCTCACCACCAACAAGACCGATTTTTTTCGCGAACCGGCGCATTTCGATTTCTTCCTGGAGAAGATCCTGCCAGCGGTGCTCGCGACGGGCAAGCCCCTGCGAATCTGGAGTGCTGGCTGCTCGAGCGGTGAAGAACCATATACCCTGTCGATGCTCCTGCGGGAATCGCTGCCGCCGCGCTATGACGCGCGCATTCTGGCAACGGATATCTGCACCAGAGTCGTCGCGGCGGCCAAAGCGGGCAGCTACAGCGCGCAGCAGCTGGCTGATGTGTCGGAGGCGCGCCGGAAACGCTGGTTCACGTCGACACCTGACGGTGGTGGCACCGTCGTGCCGGAGCTGCGCGCGCCAATCAGTTTCGCGCTGTTGAACCTGATGGCTGATTGGCCGATGCAGGGCCCATTCGATCTCATTCTCTGCCGCAATGTGATGATCTACTTCGACCGACCAACCATCACGCGCCTGGTCGACCGGTTCCGGCAGCTGCTGGCGCCCGGGGGCCATCTCTTCATCGGCCACTCGGAGAGCCTGACGGCGATCGAGCACAAGTACCGCTATGTCCAACCGGCGGTGTACGCGAAATGAGCATCGGTCAAGCCAGTGTTTCAACGCGTCCGGTGATCATCGGCATGGCGGACGTCAAGGTGTCCGGCAATCCAGACGAGACCCTCATCACGTATGCGCTCGGCAGTTGTCTTGGCATCGTGCTGCATGACCCGATTGCGAAGGTCGCCGGTTTGCTGCACGTCATGCTGCCCAGTTCGCAGATCGATGACGCGAAGGCCAAGGCGCAGCCCGCGATGTTCGTGGACACCGGCGTGCCGTTGCTTTTCAGGGAGTGCTACCGGGTCGGGGCGCGGAAGGAACGGATGACGGTCACTGTCGCCGGAGGGTCATTCTCCGGCCGCGCCGACTCGGAGGATACGTTCCAGATCGGCAAGCGCAACATGCTCACCCTGCGCAAGCTGCTCTGGAAGAATGGCGTGCTGATTCATGCGGACGACACCGGCGGCATGGGACAGTCGCGCACCATCTCGGTCAACGTTTCCAGCGGACTGGTCCAGTTACGCACCAACGGCACGCTCCGCGTGCTTTCGCCTGAGGCGTCGTCATTTCCGGCTGCGCCTGCCGTCGCTTCTCTGAGGTAGAGTATGACACTGAACGTGCTGATCGTCGACGATAGCGGTGTGATGCGGGCGATGATTCGTCGCACACTGTCGCTGTGCGGGATTCCGCTGGGCGAGGTCCACGAGGCCGCCAACGGGGTCGAGGCACTCGAGCAGCTTGGCGAGCACTGGGTCGATCTGGCGCTGTTGGATGTGAACATGCCGGTGATGGACGGTGAAGAGTTGCTGACGCGAATTCGCGCCAGTGAAGAATGGCGCGCACTGGCCGTCATCATCGTCAGCACCGAGAGCAGTGACACCCGTCTGGCGCGACTGCGCGCCCACGGGGTTGAGATCGTGCACAAGCCGTTCACTCCTGAACAGCTGCGCAATACCATCCTCCAGGTCACCGGACTTACGCATGTTCCAGCCAGCAACGACATCTCTGTTCCAAGCGGCGACTTCGACTTTTGAATCGCTGGCGCTCCTGTTCCCGGAACAGGGCAGTGTCGACGGCGCCGAGTTCCTGCCGCTGGCGGCCACCGTCAGTGTGGCCTATCGCGGTGCGGGCACCGGACGCGTGGTGGTTGGCGTGACGGCAGGGATCCTTCCCGCACTCGCGGAAAACATGCTCGGCGCGGCCGCGGCACCCGACCTGCAGGTTCAGCGCGATGCCCTCGGTGAGCTGGCCAACGTGGTCACGGGCAACGTCCTGCCGCTGATCAATGGCGCCGCCGCGGTCTACCGGCTCGATGCGCCTGGTGACGCCGGTGACGCGCCGTTTAGCGCCCGCGCGGGCGAAGTGCGACAGGCATTCACCCGTCTGCAGATGGATGAGGGTGAGGCGCTGCTGGCGCTCTTCAGTCACGACGATGCGGCAGCGGTTACCGCGGCATCTGTCGCAGCGATGGCCAGCGCGTGATCAGGGTTCTGGTAGTCGACGACTCCGCTCTGGTGCGGAAACTCCTCACGGAGGAATTGTCGCGCTACGACGATATCACCGTCGTGGGCACGGCCGTCGACCCCTATGCAGCACGCGAGAAGATCATCGCCCTCAAGCCGGACGTGATCACGCTCGATGTCGAGATGCCGAGAATGGACGGGCTCTCGTTCCTCGCCAAGCTGATGAAGCATTATCCGGTGCCGGTGATCATCGTCAGCTCGCTGACGCCGGCCAACAGCGATGCGGCCATTCGCGCGCTCTCGCTCGGGGCGGTCGATGTCATTGGCAAGCCAGGCTCGGCGATGTCGGTGCCCGACATCTCGCGGCAGCTGGTGCAGAGCATTCGCGCCGCGTCGCGCGCCAGGTTGCAGAAGCGCGTTGAACCGATGACCAGCGGACCGGGTGTCACCCGACAGGTGCCGGCACTGGCGGGGCTCTCGATGACGCACAAGATCATCGCCCTGGGGGCATCCACCGGCGGGACACAGGCGCTCGAGGCCGTGTTGACGCGGCTGCCCCCCGCCATGCCCGGCATCGTGATCTGTCAGCACATGCCAGAGAAGTTCACCGCCTCGTTTGCGCAGCGGCTCAACAGCTGTTGCGCCCTCGAGGTTCGCGAGGCGAAGGATGGCGACTCGGTGGTGCCGGGCGTCGTCTTGATCGCGCCCGGCAACTTCCACATGATGCTGACGCTCTCCGGCGCGCAGTATCAGGTGCGGGTGAAGGATGGACCGCGAGTCCATCATCAGCGACCCGCCGTTGACATCCTCTTCTCCAGCGTCGCCAGACACGCCGGACGGAACGCCATCGGTGCGATCTTCACCGGCATGGGCGCCGATGGCGCAAAGGGGTTGCTGCTGATGCGCGAAGCCGGGGCCCACACCATCGCGCAGGATGAAGCATCATGCGTGGTCTTCGGCATGCCCAGGGAAGCGATCAAGGTCGGAGCCGCGGTCGACGTGCTCCCACTGCACGAGATCGCCGATGCGCTGCAGAATGCCGTCGCGCAGCACCGGATGGCCACGGTCTGACCTCGAACTAGATTGGACGCATGTCCGATCTCTCCCTCGAAGGTCACCTGCACCGCCGCTGTGGCGGGCACTACGCGCTTGCGGTCGAAGCAGTCACCATTCGACTGAGCGGCATGACCGCGCGTGTCGATCGCGGCATGTACAAGTGCAACAAGTGCGGCGACAAGCAGCACACCGTGGAACAACGCGAAGCGGCGGAACGCGAGGCCATCCTCACCATGCGCTCCCAGCACCTGCTGCTGACGGGCAAGGAGATCAGGCATTTCCGCGAATCGGTCGGCCTGAGCACCACCCAACTCGGCGTACTGCTCCACGGCCTGCCGAAGGGCATCGTCGAGGGATGGGAAAAGGGCCGCTACCTGCAGAGTCCAGTGGTCGATGCCATGCTGCGATCGCTGGCCGATCGCGACCAACGAGAGCGGCTGGCGGCACGTGCCGGCCTGGTGTTGCCGCCTGTTCCAGGAGAGCTCGTCGCCGGCGTACGCACTGGTGAACCACTCGTCGATGCGGTACCCGCTGAGAGCGTCTCCGGCCCCGATGCCACGGATTCGCTGCGGCTCCAGGCAGCCGCTGAACCTGAAGTGGTCACCAGCGGCGTTCAGGGGTAGGAGTTCGCGCGGCGTCGCCGCCTGAGCCGATGTGCCTTTCTACGGGGGTTGCCGTGCCGCAGTTCGTCCGTCGTAGCCCCATGCCGGTGTCGGCGCGAGCCCTCTTCGACTGGCACGAGCAGCCTGGTGCATTCGAGCGCCTGACCCCAGGATGGCAGCGCACCCGGGTTCTCTCTCGATCCGGCGGTCTCACCGATGGCAGCCGCGTCGAGGTGGAGGTCCCGCTGCTGGGCGGCCTCATGCACCAGCGGATGCTGATGGAGCATCGGGGATACGTCGCCGGGTCGCGATTCACCGATGTGCAGGTCGAGGGGCCATTTGCCCGATGGGAGCACTCGCACGTCATGGAGCCGACCCCCGACGGAACAAGCGTGCTCGTGGACCAGATCGATTACGAACTGCCGCTGGGCGCACTCGGCGACATCGGCGGTGGGTGGTTCGTGCGTCGTCAGCTCGAGCAGCTGTTCGATTTCCGGCACGCCCGGACCCGCGCCGATCTCGAGAGACACCTCGCCTGTGCGCACCAGCCGCGTCGCACGGTCGCCATCACCGGTGGCACCGGGATGATTGGTTCGGCACTGACCTGGCTCCTGCGCACCGGTGGGCACACGGTGCGCTGGATCACCCGTCGGCCGGACTCGGCGCGCGGTGACATTGGCTGGCACCCCGAGTCCGGCGTGCTCGATGAGACGGCGATGAAGGGGGTGGACGCGGTGGTACACCTAGCGGGTGCGAATGTCGGCGAGCGATGGACTGTCGAGCACAGGCGCCAGATCATCGAAAGCCGACGGCTCGGCACCCGCACGCTGGTGGCCGCGATGCGCCGGATGTCTCGCCGTCCGGAAGCGTTGATCTCTGCGTCAGCGGTAGGCTTCTATGGCGATACTGGCGCCATAGTGGTTGAGGAGAGCAATCACAAAGGCACTGGATTCCTCGCCGATGTCTGCAAGGTATGGGAGGACGAAACCACGCCGGCCGCCGACGCCGGCATCCGCGTTGCAATCGCGCGAACCGGAATCGTTCTCTCGCCATCCGGTGGCGCCCTGGCCAAAATGCTCCCCCCATTCCAGCTCGGACTCGGCGGTCCACTCGGCGCGGGCACTCAATGGATGAGCTGGATCTCGCTCGACGATCAAGTCGGCGCGCTCTACCACCTGCTCATGAGCCCCGATACGTCAGGTGTCTACAACCTCTGCGCGCCGGCGCCGGTGCAGAACCGCGAGTTCGTCGCCACCCTAGGCTCGGTGCTCTCGCGTCCTGCGATTCTTCCGGTGCCCGCCTTCGCACTCCGAACCCTGTTCGGAGATATGGCCCAGGCGACCATTCTCGAAGGACAGCGGGTGCTGCCAGTTCGGTTGCAAGGCGCTGCATTCGAGTTCCAGCACCCATCACTCGAGTCGGCTCTTCGCTTCGAACTCGGGCGCTGATCACGCCAGGCGGATCGGCTTACTGCTTTTGAGCCCGGAAGTTCAGTGTCCCCGAGTAGCCGGTCATCCGCAATTGCACCGTCCACGGCCCCGCAACGCCAACCGTCGTGGGTTCGTTCAGGCTCGGTACCAGCCCGCGATCATGGACGACCGCGCCCGCGGCGTCTCGAACAGTCAACTGCCCAGACCCAGCAGTGGTTGTCGTCGATTGGTTGATGGTCGCGCGTGTTCCGGTGTTGGCTCGCGTGTACGACTTTATGCTGCTCAGTCCGCTGACGCCGGTAGCCTGCAAGGCGAACGAATCTGTGGCGTTCGACACCTCGGGCTGACCCGGTGCCAGCGGCTCGCTGCACGCAACGAGCATACCCAGTGCCAAGGCCATAGGTGTCAGACGAATTCGGGCGAACATGAATATGGAATGCATCCTCGAGCAGGTCGTTTCGATCACCTCGGTCTGCCGTCGGCAATCACAGCTGAGTACCGGCAGTCACGTTCCTACCCTCATCCCGCGAATTCCATTCTATGTGTAACGGTTTGGCGGTCCAAGACTGGCCTTACAGGCTCTCCTCCGTCAGATGCCTGTCCGTGACATCGTGACAGGAGCGCAGCTCTGGACCTGATTGACGCGGCGTGACACACCATTTCGACAATCGTCGGCCAGTGAGCCGGACGCACGATCGAACGAATCCGGCCCTGAACGCCAAGGGACACCGGGCTGATGGGCAACTTACGTTCGCCATATCGCCGGCAGACCGTTACGGTAGACTTCGAGGTGAGCCGGAACAGCAATTCAAACGGTATGCGGTCGCGGAGGCTTGATATCGCTCGTGATCCAGTGGGCTCTCTGTGGCCCGGGAATCACGGGCACGAGGCGCGGGTCTGAGACTTTCTCACGCACCACTTCGTCATGTATAGTGATACCGGACAGGACGCGCCATCGCGCGAACCCGAGCCCGGACGGAGCCTGAACCAGTGTTCGTAATTCTTCTCGAAGGCGTGCTGTTCGTCGCGGCGATCGCGGCGTGCACCGCCTTTTTCGTTTGGGGAGTCAAGGCGTTCACGCCGCTCGGCACCCGCTTCCGACAGACGGAGAACCGCCGCCTGATCGATGAGCGCGCCGCACTCACCTGCCCCATTCATGGGTGGCAGGCGCCTGACTCTCTCGTACGGCTCCCCAGCGGAGAGCCGCTCTGTTCAAAGTGTTACCAGGAGACTCTTTATGGGCAGCTGGATCGGTGATCGCATCTCGCAGATGGGCGCCGCGGCGGCCGGAGGCGGCGGCGGCGCCCGGAAGGCCGTCCTTGCGATCGGCATCCTCATCGGCGCGCTCTGGCTCGCGTCGTCCACGGTCACATACATCGAACCCGGTCACGTCGGCATCATCATCCGACGCACCAGCGGCGGTGTGGATCCGATGCCGCTCGGCCCCGGCCTGCACCTGCGCAATCCGGTGACGACGGGGATCAAGGAGTACCCGACCTTCATGCAGACGCTCGTGCTCACACAGGGCGCGACCGAGGGTTCGACGACCAACGACGAGATCAACGTCAATTCGATCGAGGGGCAACCGATCTCGCTCGACGTGTCGATGAGCTTCGAGTTGATGCAGTCGAAGGTGCCGTTCCTGTACTCGACCTTCCGCACCGATATCGATGCGATTCAGAAGGGGTACCTGCGCCAGACCATCCGTCAGGCGCTGCAGGAAGTGGCAGGCCAGGAAGAGATTGCAAACATCCTCGGACCGAAGAAGGCCGAAACGGTGGCAAAGACGCAGCTGAAGCTGGCAAAGGCGCTCGACCAGTACGGCATCGAGGTGAAGCAGTTCTCGATCAACGAGATCCGCGCGCCGCAGGCCGTGATGGCGGCGATCAATGCCAAGAACGTCATGCAGCAGCAGGCGCTCACCGCGCAGAACGAGCTCCAGAAGAACACCTATCAGGCGCAGGGCGACAGCATCAAGGCGGTCGGCCGAGCGAAGGCAATCCTCGCCGAAGCGCAGGCGCAGGCGCAGGCCAATGAGCTGCTCGCCAAAAGTATTTCCGGCAGCCTGGTCCAGTACGAAATGGCCAAGAAGTGGAACGGCGTCATGCCGCAGGTGAGCGGCTCCGCCATTCCGCTGATCCAGATGCCCGGCGCAGGGAAGCCATAAGCTCCAGCTCGGCCGCTGGTACGACGCATCATGAGCGAGGGTCGCCCGACCGCAATACGGTGACGTATTCCATTCGGGCGACCCCTTTCTCCTTTTGATTCCAATCGCCTGAGCTTCGTGCTGCCCCGGCATGATCCGTTGCGGGCGTCATCAGGTTCATCACACGCTCGGGAAGACACCATGCGCATCTGCAGCCGGTTGAAGGAAAAGCGCTTCGCCGCCAAGGGCGGGAATGTTCCAGCCTCGATGACCGACTGAGTCCACGATTGGTAGACGTGCCGGTGTATCATCCGCTTGGAGCCGAGGATCGCTTCGAGCGGTTTTTCTTCTTCTCTTCCCGTCCACAGATGCCGTCACATACAGCACTGATCGTGACTGTCGCGCTCAGTCTCGGCATCGCATTTCTCTTCGGCCTCGGCGCTGCGCGCCTGAAACTGCCACCGCTCGTCGGCTACCTGCTGGCTGGGATCGTGGTGGGGCCTTTCACGCCTGGGTATGTGGTCGATAGCGGGATCATTGCGCAGGCCGCGGAACTCGGCGTCATCCTGCTGATGTTCGGCGTCGGACTGCACTTCTCCCTCAGCGACCTGATGGGACTGCGCCGAGTGGTGATTCCCGGGGCGCTGACACAGAGCTTCATCACTGGAAGCGTCGGCGCGGCCATCGCTCGCGCGTGGGGACTGGAGTGGGGCGCAGCGATCGTGCTCGGGATCTCGCTGTCGGTCGCCAGCACCGTCGTCCTGCTGAAAGGACTCGAAGCGCAGGACCGGCTCGATTCGCCCGATGGCCGGCTGGCTGTCGGGTGGTTGGTGATGGAGGATCTGATGATGGTCGTGGTGCTCGTGTTGCTTCCGGCGCTCGCGCCCATTCTGGGCGGCACGAACAACACGCCCGCTGCGCCTGTCGGATCGCTTGGCATGGTGCTCGGGATCGCCATGCTCAAGGTGGCCGCATTCGCCGGCCTGATGGTGGTGGTGGGACGTCGTGCGGTTCCATGGCTGCTCGAACACGTGGCGCGGCTCGGTTCGCGTGAACTCTTCACGCTCGCGGTGCTGGCAACCGCGCTCTGCATCGGGGCACTGGCGTCCGAGGTCTTCGGCGTCTCGTTTGCGCTCGGCGCGTTCTTCGCTGGCGCCGTCGTCAGCGAATCGGAGCTGAGCAAGCGAGCAGCAAAGGAAGCGCTTCCGATGCAGGATGCCTTCGCGGTGCTCTTCTTCCTCTCGGTGGGCATGCTGTTCGATCCCAGCGTCGTCCTCGAGTCACCGCTCGCCGTGCTGACGCTCGTGGCCGTGGTCCTGATCGGAAAATTCATCACGTCGTACACGCTGCTGCGCCTGCTCCAGCCATCGAAACGCGCGGCACTCACCATTGCAGCCAGCCTGTCTCAGATCGGCGAGTTCTCTTTCATTGTCTCGGCCCTCGGTGTGGCGCTCGGCCTCATGACGCTCGACGCACAGGCTCTGGTGATCGCGGCGGCGCTGATCTCGATCACCGTCAATCAGCCGCTCTTCGCCGGGGTGAATCTGATCCTGGCACGAGTGGCGGACCGCGATGCCCGCTCACGCGCGACAGTTGCGTCCGGGTTTCGCGCCGGCCATCCCGCAGCCGACGACTCCGTACCCGTCACTGCACGGGCGACCCGCGCACCCATCGAGGAAGTGGAGGACCCCTTCGACTTCTCTCGCTTCCATGACCACGTCATCCTGGTCGGTCATGGCCGTGTCGGCACCATGATCTCTGACGCCATGGCGCGTGATTCCGCGCGTTTCGTCATCGTGGAAGAACAGGAGCGACTCGTGGCCGGACTGCGCGCACGTGGCGATCGGGCGGTCTATGGCGATGCAACCCGCATCGACGTCCTCCGCCGCGCCGGTGTCGAAAATGCGCGTCTGATCGTCGTGACCGCTCCGGAACCAATTCGTGCGCGCCGCATCGTGCGGATTGCGCGGGAGGCAAACCCCACGATCGCCCTCGCGGTGCGCACGCACAGTGCGGCCGAGCAGGCCTTCTTCGAGGAACTCATGAACGCGCCGGGTGGCACGGGTCGCGCGATCTATGCCGAACGGGAAGCCGCGCTCAGCCTGGCACATTTCGTGTTGCAGACGATGGGTCGCAGCGATGACGAGGCCGACGTGGTGATCGACGCCCTGCGGAATTCGAGAACGCTGCCGACCGAAACATTCGCCGCGCTGCACACCCGCGAGTTTCAGGCGATGATGGACCCCGATCCGAACCATCCGGCGGTGGAGAATCCGTAGCGGTCCACGCGGTCACGTCACTCGTGTGCGGTGACTGAGGTCACCTGCACCGGGACGCCACTGAACCCCGCATTCCCTGTCAGCACGTCGATGCGCTGATCGTCCGTCAGGTCGTTGATGCTCACACCGGCATGCGTATTGGCAATGGTCAGGCGCGTGCCGCGCTTGCCATGTCCCCAGCCGTGGGGCAGGCTCACGACGCCGGGCATCACGCTGTTCGTGATCTCCACTGGCACAACCACCGAGCCGACACGGGACGCGACACGAACCGAGTCGCCATCGAGGAGGGTCCTCGCGGCCGCGTCGATCGGATGTATCTGCAGGGTGCATCGATTCCGCCCACGCACCAGGCGTTCGCTGTTGTGCATCCACGAGTTGTTCGATCGGAGTGCTCTCCTTCCGATCAGCGAGAGCGTGTCGGTCACCGGCATGTTGTCATCGAGCGCTGCCTCGAGTCGCGCGATGTCGTTCACCAGCAGTTCTGGCGCCAGATGCAGTCGCCGATCGGCCGTGCGAAGCCGCGCCGGAAGCGCTGGCTGCAGCGGGCCGAGATCGATGCCATGTGGCGCAGATTCCAGCGTGGCCATCCGCAGCCCGGACGCGAACGGGGCGAATCCTGCACCGTACGGCCCCTGCCGCAACCCGATGTCGAGCATCCGGCGCGGCGTCAGCAGCGACAGTGCGATTGCCTTCGCGCGCGCGACCGTGGTGCCACGCATGCGCCAGGTGAGTTCGTTGAGAATCTCCCAGTCGTGTCGTGCGTCTGCCGGTCGGGGGAAGACGGGGACTGAGTACTTCGCCGTGTTGCGCACCGCCAGGGTGTGAAAGACGAGATCGTAGTGATCGCGCTCCAGCGCGAAGGTCGGCGGCAGAATCATGTGTGCGTGCCGCGTCGTTTCGTTGAGGTAGAAATCGATCGCGACGTAGAACTCCAACCCGGCGATCGCCTCTGCCAGGCGCGGCCCGTTCGGTGTCGACAGCACCGGATTGCCGGCATGCGTCAGCAGCGCCCGTATCTGCCCCGGGCCGGGCGTCTCGATTTCCTCCGCCAGTGCGGCGACCGGCAGTTCACCTGCAAACTCCGGCAGCCCGCGAACGCGGCTCTTCCATCGTCCGAATCGAACTCCATCCGGTGACCGCTGGTCAGCCTTCAGAATATCGATGGCCGGCCTGGTGAACATCGCACCGCCCGTCACGTCGAGCCGTCCGGTGATGACGTTCAGCGCCGAAATCAGCCAGCAGGCCAGGCCGCCGTACTCCTGCATCGATACCCCCACGCGGCCGTAGGCGACCGCGCGTGGTGCACTCGCGAAATCACGCGCCAGCAACCGGATGGTCGCCGCGTCGATGCCCGTTCTGCCCGCCACCCGTTCCGGGGGAAAGCGCAGCACCACGGCGCGCAGTTCCTCGAAGCCGGTCAGGAACGCGGAGTACTGATCCGTGCGCGCCAGACCGTCCGCCAGAATCACGTGCAGCATCGCCAACAGCAGAAACGCGTCCGCGCCTGGGCGGATGAAGTGATGTGCATCCACCAGCGCCGCAGTCTCGGTGCGGCGCGGGTCGATCAGCACCACGCGCCCACCACGATCACGAATGGCACGGATGCGATCGGTCACGCCGGGCGCCGTCATCAGACTGCCGTTCGACGCCGCGGGGTTGGCGCCGAACATCAGCAGGTGTTGCGTGTGATCGATATCCGGAATCGGGATCAGCAGGGCATGACCGAACATCAGCATGGCCGCGACGTGGTGCGGCAGCTGATCGACGGACGTGGCCGAGTAGCGGTTCTTCGTACGGAGCGCCCGCGCCAGATCGGGCGCGAAGAGCATCGCGCCGGAGGAGTGCACCGTCGGATTGCCGAGGTACGTGGCAACCGCATCACTCCCATGTGCGGCCTGAACCTCCTTCAGACGCGTGGCCACTTCGTTCAGCGCCTCGTCCCACGACACTTCCGTCCACGTATCGCCAACGCGACGCAGCGGACGCCGGAGCCGATCGGGGTCGTCATGAATGTCCTGAAGCGCGACGGCCTTCGGGCAGATATGCCCTTTGCTGAACGGATCGTCCGGATCCCCCCGGATGTCGGTCACCCGCGGGCCGTCCGTGGTCACGACGATTCCGCACATGGCCTCGCACAGGGTGCAGGTTCGGAAGTGGCGGGTGTTTGGCATGCGGATGCTCGAAGGGGTATGGCCGGACGTGACCGCCTTGATCCTAGCGTAGTGGCGGCCAGTCCATATAGATGAGGTCGTCTGGCCGAGATCACGCCACGCCACGCCTCGCTCCGCTCCCCAGGATTCCCGTGACCGCGCGGTTCATGGTGGATTCATCCCCGCGGCCTATTCTCCTCCGCATGCGCCTTCTAGTGGTCGAGGACGATCCCGAGATGTCCCGCACCGCGGCCGAGTACCTGCGGCGCACGGGCTACGCCGTGGATGCCGTGCAGGACGGTGCGTCGGCACTCCGAGCGCTGCGTTCAGCCCCCTATGATGCCGTCATCCTCGATGTGCGCCTGCCCGACATCAGCGGCTTCGAGATCTGCCGGCAACTTCGCCTGATGGGTCTGCAAACCCGCGTACTGATGGCGACGGCGCGCGACGCGGTCGAGGATCGCATCGAGGGGCTCGACATCGGCGCCGACGACTATCTCGTCAAGCCATACGCCATGGCGGAGCTGTCCGCACGCATTCGCGCATTGCTGCGACGTCCGTCGACGGCAGTGGGGACGGTCCTGGCGGCGCACGACCTGGAACTGGACACGCGCACGCGCACGGCCCGGCGTGGAACCCGTCAGATCGAGTTGACGACGAAGGAGTTCGCGGTGCTCGAAGTGCTCCTGCGTCATGCCGGCGAAGTCGTGACGCGGGAAACCATCAGTGCCAGCGCCTGGGATGAGAACTATGATCCCTTCAGCAACGTGATCGACGTGTACGTGAGTCGGCTGCGCCGAAAAATCGACCTGCCGGACGAACTGCCGCTGCTGACCACCATTCGCGGGGCTGGCTATCGGATCGGGGCGTCGGTCTCCGTGCCACGGTCGCGCCCGTGACGTCGGTCGTGCTGCGGGGCGGAGTGTCGATACGCGCACGGATGGCGCTCTGGTACGCGGCTTCGGTGCTGCTGGTCTTCGTCCTCTTTGCGCTTGCGTTGCGCGTCACGGTCCGCACCGCACTCCGCAACGAATTCACCACCGGTGTTCGCAGTTCGTCTGATGCCATCCGCTCATTCTTCCGACTCGAACACGCCGAATATCGTGATGTGAACGCCACCATCGTGCACATCGCCAACGAGGTGATGTTTCCGGACCGTATCGTGGAGTTTCAGCGCCCCGACGGACGGGTTGCGTTTCGGATCGGGCCCAATCGGAATGGATCGGCACGCGCGGCCGCCAATGCCGGTAGCACCGCGTTGCGCGACCCGGTGCAGCAGGTGCTGGCGCCGCTCGACAGTGCAGCCGCCCCCGGGTGGATGTTGCGGGTGTTCGCCAGCGCCGCGCCGCTGGAGCACACGCTGACGCTGATCGACCGCTGGCTGCTGATCGGCATTCCGCTGGGTTTTCTCTTTGCCGGCGGTTTGGGTTGGTGGCTCGCCGAGCGTACGCTGCGGCCCCTTGGCATGATGGCCGCGGCGTAC
>Ga0163155_10001180_pt1 | contig 32008 bp, 27 predicted proteins | sample OliLakLV19SP4G1_FD_148611 | JGI IMG/M metagenome (GOLD analysis project Ga0163155, IMG submission 148611) | Freshwater microbial mat bacterial communities from Lake Vanda, McMurdo Dry Valleys, Antarctica - Oligotrophic Lake LV.19.SP4.G1 | ecosystem: Environmental > Aquatic > Freshwater > Lake >... | reverse complement strand
TTCAACGATTTTTATAGAACCAAACATAATCCTCAATATCAGGGACACCAGTGCTCAGATAATTAAGGGATTCGAGAGATGTTCCAGTATTCCCCTTAGGTAGGCAATCTATTTTCATTTCAATTACAACAATGACAGTAAACCGAAAAAGCTTTACAATTTGGTCACATCAAATTCGAAGGAATTCGATTTAAAGAAATATTATACAATAACCGGCACTCCATCACATGAAAAACTTGCATTACTTGGAGTTGATGGACTTATCCGTGTAATAAATGAGCAAGGCGATCTCCTATCCACTTTCGGCAAAGACAGGAATGAGATAATGACATTCCGTGGCGAAAGGATTCAATTGTTCAGCAAAATCAATAGTATCGGATTTTCGCCAAATGGACAGTACATTATTACGGGAGATGAAGACGGAAAAGTTATTATTTGGAAATTTGAGTAAAGCCTGTGCATAATCGAGTAGACTGCCTCTACATTTGTAACTGACTTGGTTCATTATTACTAAGTAACAAGATTTGCCGACAATTCAACTGCTCAAAATGACAATAACTTCATTTTGCGGTGAAACAACAAGATATATACCGCAAATACGCGGTGAATAACTCGTATATTTACCTCAAAATAGTCTTGGGGAATGGCAAAATACATCTATGAGCACAAAAACTGGACAGCCTTTACTTGGCAAGACAAAGAAATAAATTCCGTATTTGGCGAAGTTCGAATGATGCAAGGCAAAATCATTGGACAGATGAACGCTATGGGTTTCTCTGCCAAAGAAGAAGCCACCCTCACCACGTTAACTTTAGACGTAGTAAAATCATCTGAGATAGAAGGCGACTTGCTCAACTACGATCAGGTGCGTTCGTCCATCGCAAGGCGTTTGGGCATCAACACCGCAGGACTTGTGCCGAGCAGTCGCCATATCGAAGGTGTTGTAGAAATGATGCTCGATGCCACGCAACGCCACAACTTACCGTTAACCAAAAAACGTTTGCTTGGTTGGCACGCAGCACTGTTCCCTACAGGATATAGTGGACTTTACGAAATAGAAGTGGGGCAATACCGATCAGGAGAAATGCAAATAGTTTCAGGTGCCATGGGCAAAGAAAAAGTGCATTACAAAGCCGTAAATCCCAAACGCGTCAAAGTGGAAATGGACAAGTTTTTAGAATGGTTCAACAAAGACAACACGCTTGACTTGGTGCTGAAAGCTGCCATCGCACATTTTTGGTTTATAATCATCCACCCTTTTGATGACGGAAACGGTAGAATTGGGAGAGCTATAACTGATATGTTGCTTGCCCGTGCCGAAGGCAGCGGAGAACGATTTTATAGTATGTCAAGCCAAATATTATTTGAACGCAAACGCTATTACGAAATATTGCAAAAAGTACAACACAGCTCAGGTGATATTACTGATTGGCTCGACTGGTTTTTACATTGCCTCAAAAATGCGATGCTCGCCACCGAAAGCACTACATTAAAAATAGTGCGTAAAGCAGAGTTTTGGAAACTAAACGAACATACGACCTTCAACGAAAGGCAACGACTCATGCTTAACAAACTCTTTGACGGTTTTGAAGGAAAACTTCAAACCTCAAAATGGGCTAAAATTGCCAAAACCTCTACCGACACTGCCCTACGTGATATAAAAGACTTAGTAGGAAAAGGAATTTTGAAACAAATGGACGAAGGCGGACGAAATGCAAATTATGAATTAGCGGACTTCAACTTAGAATAACGATTAGCTACAACAGGCGTGTGGCAAAAAAGAAGATTTAGTCCTTAGTTGATCCCAATAGCTATCGGGATTGTGCTTCGTATCAAGTTTAGAGAGCAGGCAACCGGCAACAAAATATAATACCTTTGCTGACCATGAGCTTCCGACTCCCAACTGCTACACACATCGGCCACGTACATTTAAAAGTCTCGAGTTTAGAAAGGGCGTTAGATTTCTATTGCGGCATTTTAGGTTTTGAGATTACTACTCGATTTGGTGAAGAGGCCGCATTCATCTCTGCCGGTGGCTACCACCATCATATAGGTCTGAACACTTGGTACAGCAAAAATGCTCCACCAGCGCCTGTTAAAAGTAGCGGGCTTTTTCATACGGCCATTGTGTATCCCACACGAAAAGATTTGGCGGTCGCTTACAAAAGACTGCTTGATCACACCTATCCGTTAACGGGGGCGGCCGACCACGGGGTTTCAGAAGCACTCTATCTAAATGATCCCGATCAAAATGGAGTAGAGCTGTACTGCGACCGACCAAAAGAACAATGGCCACACCATCCCGATGGCTCGCTCGAAATGTTTACAAAGCAGTTGGATCTTGATGAGCTACTTTCGTTGACGAATTGAACTCAGCGAACAGAAAATTGATAAATTGTTTTCTGTTCATACTGTTGGCCTGGCTCAAGAACAGTAGAGGGAAAAGTAGGCTGATTGGGTGAATCAGGAAAATGCTGAGCCTCCAAACAAAAAGCAGATCTAAATCCATATCGCTTCCCTTCTTTTCCAACATCACTTCCATCCAAAAAATTTCCAGAATAAAACTGTAGCCCCGGCTCTGTAGTAAACACTTGCATCTTTCTTCCCGAAGTTGGCTCATAGACAGACGCAGCCAAGCTTAGCTCATTCGACTTTTTGTTCAATACCCAATTATGGTCGTAGCCCTTCCCCAAAATCAACTGCTCGTAATCGTCATTAATTCGTTTGCCAATAGACTGAGACTCGCTAAAATCAAACGGAGTGCCCACCACATCTCGTAGCTCTCCGGTAGGAATCAGATGTTCATCCACCACGCAAAACTTGTTAGCATCTATTTTTATTTCGTGATCGAGGATGCTGGAATTGCCTGCCCCTATAAAATTGAAAAAAGAATGGTGCGTTAGGTTAACAATAGTGGTTGCATCAGTAGTAGCCGTATAATGAGTGACAAGTTCATTGTCATTCGTCAACTGGTAGTTTAAAAAAACAGATAGATTACCGGGAAAACCTTCTTCCCCATCTTGGCTGTAGTATGACAACTTCAGCTCTCGATCGGTTTGACTCACTACCTTCCAAATCACATTATGAAAACCGTTAGGCCCACCGTGTAGCGCATTGTTTCGATTGTTGATTGCCAGTTGGTACTCTTTGCCATTCAATGAAAACTTTCCATTTGCAATTCTGTTGGCAAATCTGCCGATGGCCGCACCAAAGTAAGGATTGCCGTGAACGTAGTGGTCTACATGATCATAGCCTAAAACCACATCGGCAAAAACACCATTTTTATCTGGAACGAACAGAGAAATTATCTTGCCCCCAAAATTGGTGACCACTAAACGGAGGCCATTCTTATTTGTCAGCTCAAACGATCTTATTTCCTCCATTTAGACGATTTGCTAAAGTAAAGAGATTTTATAAAGTACTTGATCTTTTCTTAACATTATAGTTACTTTGATAAACTAAATCACAAACGCTATGTCAAAAGGTCAAGATAAAAAAAAGGAAACCAAGAAGGAGTCCAAAAAAACGGAAGCTGAAAAGAGAGCTGAAAAGAAAGCCAGAAAGGAAAATCCTAAATATTGATTTCCTTTTCAAAGCCAACTCTTCGAGGGTTGGCTTTGAATTTTATTCCCCCGGACGATACGTCCGTTCCGCTTTTTTCAACACATCTTCCTTGTAGAACAACACATCCTTGAATTTTGGCGCACAATAAATTTCCGCCTGATCTTTAAAGTGTGGAGAATTCGGATTGTTATTTACCCCTCCTGCTAGCACCGATTTCGCTTTTACCTTTGTCCCAAATTCAACAGCTGCCACAAAGCTATTGCCTACATACCCATACATTTTTTTAGTGCCCGGATATTTTTTACTACCAAAGGCGGCCAACGATCCCCAAAAAGAAGATGCAAAAGCGACCGGTAAGCTTGGCTTTTTATCGTCAAACGTTTCATTGATTTTTCCAGTCAATCGCTGAAACCGATTTACTTCGCCCCACGCTACTTTCCACGTGCCAAAGTCTTTTTGCAGTTCGTCAATCATTTTACTCAACGCAGCAATCTTTACCTGATCAGGAGATTTCACCAGACGATCAATAATATCTAACTGGCCAATGCCCGAAGGAATTTGGTCGCCCAATTTTATTCGAAGTTCTTGCCCTGCATAAACTGCCAACGTCATGGGCACCGAAGAAACTGAAAACTTCTTATCCCAATTTTTGAGAAGTGAAATGGGTTCCAAAAGTTTTTTCCGAACGGCCTCATCAGTTTTTGAAACAGTTTGGTAAGCGTCCACCAAAGCGGGAACAAACTTTTCAAAACCCGGTAAGTAAGAATCATAGGCAGCAGCAATCAATTTATCCAATGTAAAAGCAGATTCACGGCTCAACACATCGATGGCATGGATGCCGCGCGCATTCTCAAAATCGGGAGCCATGTATAGCGGGTATTTACTTTTATCAGGGCTGCTCGCGCCAGCCGCTGTAAAGGGTGTCGAGTTGCAATTCTGTATCCAACCAGTTTCAGGATTTACCAATTGAACCAACTCACTTGGGTTGTGAAGCCCTTTCCATTCTGTTTCCGGATCGCTTCCATCAACGGGAATGGTGTAATCATAATTCGGATTTCGCTTCGGCATAAAGTTACCATGGAAATAGGCGATGTTCCCCTGATCATCGGCATACACTGTATTATTGGAGGTATTGGTCTTCAATTCCATCACTCGTTTAAAATCTGCCAAGCCAGCCGACTTCGTCCTCAAATAAGATTGCGTGAGTCCAAGCATGGGTTCTTGCATCATCTTAATGGTAATCCATTTTTCACCCTCCTTGGCAATGACCGGCCCATGATGCGTGTAGTAAACCGTAAAGGAACGCTTCTGCGTGGTGCCCTTTTCATTTCGGTATGACAGTGTGATTTTTTTCTTTTTTACCGCGCGCTCTTCCGCGCCAAACTTGTAATACAACGAATCATCTTTTCTGATGATCGTTTCTTTATATTCATCAATCGCATCGGCTCCGCTGGTGGCGTGCATCCATCCGCAGTGTTCGTTGAATCCCTGATAAATAAAAAACTGTCCCCATGTGCAGGCGCCATAAGCGTTAAGTCCTTCTTCACTCGTCATTTGTATCTCTGGCCGAAAATAAAAAGAAGTATGTGGGTTGATCATTAATAATGCATTTCCATTCGCGCTGCGCTTTGGCGCGATGGCAAAACCATTTGATCCTTTTGGCTCTGGCTCCAATCCATCATCTAAATTCTCTTGGGTAATTTTTGTGGCGTCTTTTCCATTTCCATAAAACTCTTTCAACTTAGTGAGCGAGACGGCCTCGATGTCTCCACCGATACTACCTTCGCTGAAAAGCAATGGCATCCATGGTTTAAACCGCGTAATCAATCTGGGCCTTACTGTGGGATGGGTATGCAAATAGTAGTTTAAGCCATCGGCAAAAGCCATCATTAAGTTTTTCATCTCACCTTGTGTGCCATTAAAAATAGAGATGGCCAAGGTGCTATCTTGAAACAAGCGTGTGCGCAAGTCGTTGTAAAGTTTCCCCTCCCCTTCTACTTCTGCCAACCTTCCTAGCGCGTTGATATAGTTCTGCTCTACCCGCACAAAGTCGTCTTCGCATTGGGCATAAAGCATACCGAATACGGCATCGGCATCGGTCTTGCCATACACATGGGCAATGCCCCAGTTATCTCGGATGATGGTAATGCCGTCCGCTTGTTTCTTCCAACGGCTTACTTCTTCGGAGGTAAACCTTTGGGCAGCGAGTGGAAAAGAAATTAAAAGTAATAAGGTCAGTATTTTCATTTTCTTGCGATTGCAATGGGTCAATTTAACAATTCTTCGAAGAAACAGTACACTGTTTTACACTAAAGGAACTTACTTTGCAGCTTGTTAGTTGGTTAGCTTGCAAAACATGTAATGTCAGGTTGAGCCTGTCGAAACCAATTTTTTCAGAATTTGCCTTCGAAAGGCTAATGCTGACATCTAATTTTTCTAAACCTATCTATGTCAAAATCGAAAGTTACCATTGGCCATGTTTTTAAAACCATCATTTGGCCGCGCAAAAAACTGCTATTCATTGGATTGATCCTCATCATCATAAGTCGTGCAGCCGGCCTCGTGCCACCTTGGGCAACCAAGCCTTTTATGGACGATATCTTGGTTAAACGAGATTTGACCATGTTGCCCCAACTATTGATTTGGATAACGCTCGCTATTCTTATTCAAGCGGTAACTTCTTTTCTGCTGACTAAAATCCTTAGCGTAGAGGCTCAGCACCTTATTTCTGTTTTGAGATCAAAAGTGCAAAAACATTTGTTGCGTTTACCGACACGCTTTTTCGACAATCAAAAGTCGGGCGCATTGGTATCGCGCGTGATGAACGATGTAGAAGGCGTAAGAAATCTGGTGGGTACAGGATTGGTTCAACTGGTAGGTGGAATTTTGACTGCCATTATATCAGTTGGTTTTTTGATCAGCATCAATCCGTTGATGACGCTGTTCATTCTTTTACCGATGTCGATTTTTGGCGTGATCACGATGAAGGCGTTTTCTATCATACGTCCGGTATTTCGCGAGCGTGGAAAGATTACAGCCGAAGTAACTGGCCGCCTTACGGAAACACTCAATGGAGTGCGAGTCATAAAAGGTTTTAACGCTGAACCACAAGAAATAAAGGTTTTTGAAAAAGGCGTGGAGCAACTTTTTTTAAACGTAAAGAAGAGCCTTACCTCCACGAGTTTTGTTACCAGTTCAGGAACATTTTTGGTGGGGCTCGCGAGCGTTGGCATAATGGGATTGAGTGGGTATTTCAATTTGACCCCCGGTGATTTTCTTCAATTCACCATGTTCATGGTATTCATGATTGCGCCCATTGTGCAGATGAGCAATATAGGCAGTCAGATGACGGAAGCCTTTGCGGGATTAGACCGCACCGAAGAACTCATGAACATGGAGGTGGAAGATGACGGCCAAGTGCGCACGATAAAAATAAAGGAGATAAAAGGAGATATCGTTTTTGACAATGTCTCCTTTGAATACGAAGAGGGCAAGCCGGTATTAAAAAATATAAGCTTCTCCGCTCCTGCGGGATCGGTAACGGCATTGGTGGGAACATCGGGTTCTGGAAAAACAACCACAGCAGGATTGGCGGCAACTTTTCTAAATCCAACTTCCGGAACTATTACGGTTGATGGAATTGACATGGCAAAGATTTCATTGGACAGCTATCGCAGTCAACTGGGTGTGGTGTTGCAAGATGATTTTCTGTTTGAAGGAACCATTCGCGAAAATATTTTATTTCCTAGACCAAATGCTACCGAGAACGAATTACAGCAGGCCGTAAAAGCAGCTTTCGTAAATGAGTTTACAGATCGCTTTGAGCTAGGTTTAGAAACGGTTATTGGTGAACGAGGTGTAAAACTTTCGGGAGGCCAACGTCAGCGTATTGCCATTGCACGCGCCATCTTAGCAAATCCTAGAATCTTGATTTTAGATGAAGCGACTTCCAACCTTGACACAGAGAGTGAGAGCTTTATTCAGGACAGTTTAAAAACCTTAATGAAAAGCCGAACCACCTTTGTGATTGCCCACCGTTTGAGCACTATTCGCCAAGCGGACCAGATTTTAGTGATTGAAGACGGTCAGATTCAAGAGCGTGGCAAACACGAAGAACTCGTTGAAAAGAAAGGAAGATACTTTAAGTTGTATACGTACCAGGCGAGGATATAAAAGTTGAAAGTTGAAAGTCTAAAGTTGAAAGTCTGGATTTTAAAGCTAGACCACTCAAAACTTTCAACTTTCAACTCATTGTTACTTATATTATAAGGCATCTCTAAAAACCTTTGTTTTCTTCACCTCAACCCTTTCCCTTCTCCAAAAGAGAAGGGTTAGCGCAGTTTCTAGAGATGCCCATAAATCAATGTTGAAAGTCTAAAGTTGAAAGTCTGGATTTTAAAGTTAGACCACTCAAAACTTTCAACTTTGAACTCATTGTTACTTATATTATAAGACATCTCTAAAAACCTTTGTTTTCTTCACCTCAACCCTCACCCTTCTCCAAAAGAGAAGGGTGAGCGGAGTTTCTAGATATGCCCATAATTCAATGTTGAAAATCTAAAGTTGAAAATCTGGATTTTAAAGTTAGACCACTCAAAACTTTCAACTATTCACTTACAACTTACAACTATTTTTTCAGCGGCTCGTAATTCTTAAAAGGCGAAATGCTCACTTTCTCCATCGCACTACGGTAGTCCGGCCAAGTTTTTTCGTAGAACTTATTTACTCGCTCCAATACTTTGCTAAACTGCTCCTCGGCTTGCTTGAACACCCGCTGATCGGTAGCACTGATAGGGTCTTTGGATGAGCTGATAAAAAACTGAGCTGTCCCGATATACGACATCGGGGTTGGATCGGGCTGGCGAACAATGCCTTGGCGCTTGTCTTCCTTACCCACGATAAAGTCGATGATCGCATTAAGGGAATCTTTCACTACCTTAATTTTATCAGAGGCATCTTTTAAATCTGTTCGTTTCGAATCTTTTATTTTCTTTTCATACTCCTCCGCTATTTCCTTTGATTCGCGCAAGCGATCCATGGCTTGTGAACCAAGTGCCGTCAGCTTTTGCAAATCTTTGATCATCGTGTAGCGTGATTGAATAACCTGATCAGCATTTGGATATCTAGGATCTGACTTTACGTTGATCATGGCCGAGTCTTTCTTATCGCCATAGCTCATTCTAAGCTTGTAACTGCCGGGAAGCACTTGTGTTCCGCCTGGTTCGGACGCTCCCGCCTTCGATTTTTCACGCGAAGGCTGACGAACTCCTTTTTCATTCAACGCCCATGTTGTTCGATTCAATCCGTTGTCCTCAGGAGCTTTTTGTTTGATCGTGCGGATCTTCTCCCCTTTCAGGTTGAAGACTTCAAGAGTAATCGAATCGTATTTTGTTTTAGCCTTGTCGTCTTTTGTTTCTTCTTTTTTTACATCGGCTGGCTTCGTTTCCTTTTTTGCTTCTGGCTTCTTCGCATCCGACTTCTTCTCTTCAGGTTTTCCTGCCTTGCCGGCAGGCAGGTTGACTTCCTTTTTCTCCTCCGGTTTATTGATAACATAAGAAATCATCGCCCCTGTGGGTCGGTTTTCTCCTTGGAACATCGCATTGCCGGGAAACAAAATCCCTAACGGATCTTGTGTTACCACTTGATATGCATCTGGCGGATCAAACAAATGCAACGTCTTATTCAAAACTGATGATCCTTCTTTCACCATTTCTCGAAGTGGACGAATGTCATCCAACACATACAAGGCGCGACCAAAAGTACCAATCGCCAAATCATGTTCGCGTGGATGAACAACCAAGTCCATCGTGGGCACCCCGGCAGGATAGCCCGCAGTCCAGCGAGTGTAAGTCTTTCCTTCGTCCAATGATACCCACAAACCGTTTTCTGTGCCCAAGAAAATTAATTTGGGTTCAACAATATCTTGTGCAACGGCTAGTGTGTAGTTGTTCTCACCCACTTGCGCAGCAGTCGCTAAACTCTCCCATGTTTGGCCATAGTCTTTCGAGCGGAACAGATACGGCTTAAAATCAAACTGGCGATAGTTGTTTACCACCACAAAAACTTCTGCTGCATTATACGTTGAGGCCTGCACCTGAGGAATCCATGCTCCCTTTGGCATTCCTGCTATTTTTGCAGTAAGATTTGTCCACGATTTGCCGCCATCTCGTGTAAGCTGCAATTGGCCGTCATCCGTTCCTACCCAAATTACATTTTTGTCTTTTGTGCTTGGCGCGATGGCTAGGATGGTGCAATGGTTTTCCGCACCCGTGGCATCCATTGTCAAACCTCCACTCTCGTGCTGTTTTTGTTTTTCAGGATCATTCGTTGACAAATCTCCCGAAATAATTTCCCATGTGGTTCCTTTATCCGTAGACTTATGGACAAACTGGCTTCCATAATAAATAGTTGACTTATCAAACGGATCCAGTGCCAATGCCGCATTCCAATTGAAGCGGAGTTTAAACTTCGCATCGGGATGTGTAGGGCGAATGATTTTTGTGTGCCCAGTTTTGCGATCGTAGCGACCTAAAAAACCTCCTTGTGACATCGCATATCCAAACCGATTATCTTCCGGATCAGCTTGCACATCAAAGCCATCACCAAACATGACTGGCTGCCAGTAGGCATTTTGAATGCCCCCATCACGCCACGTATAGGCAGGCCCAGCCCATGAACCGTTGTCTTGCAAGCCGCCATATACGTTATATGGCTGATCCATATCCACACCAATATGATAGAACTGGCCTACCGGAATATTTTCTACAAAACGCCAGGTCTTTCCATAGTCATGGGTGATGTTTAGCCCGCCATCATTTCCATCAATCATAAAGGAAGGATCTTCAGGTGAAATCCACCACGCATGATGATCGGGATGAACCCCCGAATAAGGAAGTAATTTTTGAAACGACTTTCCTCCGTCTTCACTCACATTCACTTCTGAATAAATCGTGTAAAGTCTATTTTCATTTTTTGGATCCGCGTGAATTTCACAGTAGTAGAAAGGGCGATCGCCCACCTCACTCATTTTATCATTGATCATCTGCCATTTAAATCCGCCATCGGTTGACTTATACAAGGCGTTCTTCTTGTTCTCGATCAAGGCGTAAATAACGTCTGGCTTGCTGGCGGCAATTGTCAAGCCCATCCGGCCCAGCTCGCCTTCCGGCAAACCATCCTTATCGGTTTTCTTTGTCCACGTCTTTCCACCATCAAAAGTGATATGCAAACCGGAGCCAGTGCCACCCGATTTAAAGGTCCAGGGCCAACGCTTGTGTTGCCACATGGCCGCAATAAGTTTGTTTGGATTGGTAGGGTCCATCACCAAATCTGCGCAGCCTGTCTTATCATCTACGAACAGAACTTTCTCCCACGTGTTTCCGCCATCATTCGTTTTGTAAACGCCCCGTTCGGGATGTTCGCCCCAAGGCGATCCGATCGCGGCCACATAAACAGTGCCCGGATTTTTTGGATCAATAATAATACGATGAATGTTGCGCGTTTTTTCTAGCCCAAACAATTTCCAATTTTTTCCACCATCCAAGCTTTTATAAATGCCGTAGCCGCCATTCAAACTGTTGCGCGGATTACCTTCGCCCGTTCCTACCCAAATCACCGAAGGATTATCTTGTTGGATCGCGATAGCGCCAATCGATAACACGTTCTCTTTATCAAAAATGGGTTCCCAATTAATTCCTCCGCTGGTAGTTTTCCATAACCCGCCCGAGGCCGAACCCGCGTACATAATATCATTGTTAGTACTCACCACATCAATGGAGGTGATACGCCCACTCATACCAGCAGGGCCAATGGCGCGAGGCTTCATGCCTTTTAATTTGTCCATGTCGAGCTTTTGCCCAAACGAAAGTGTGCTGATCAGTATCAGCAATAAACAACTGGAATTAACTATTTTTTTCATAGGATGGATTTCAGGCAGTAAGTTAACGAAGCAATCAACATCTTAAAAAATGATTGTATAATGATCGCCTTTTACAGGATGGGGTGTCTCTACGTGGTATGAGTGGTTGAAGGCAAAATGAGTTTCAAAATAGAGGCCATCTCTAAAAACTCCGCTCACCCTTCTCTCCCGATAGCTATCTGCATGGAGAAGGGACAGGGTTGAGGTGAAGAAAACAAGGGTTTTTAGATATGCCCTAGATTTGGTGTGGCACTATTTGAAATGCCAATTTTAAACTGAGCAGTTCGCTTCGTGCTGGCATCGGCCCTGGATAGCAACGGAAAGCCCGAAGTGGGATGGCAAAGCGCGTGGCCGGACTTGCAGTGGAAAGCCAGTAAGGCCGCCTAATCCTTTTAAAAACCTACTTGAAAATCGACTAAATACGGCTATTTTTGAAGTTCTATCCCGATAGCTATCGGGATGCATTAGAAAATTATAAATCGTAACTACAAATGGCAGAAATTGTACACATGCCCAAGATGAGCGACACCATGACGGAGGGTGTGATTGCCAAGTGGCATAAAAAAGTGGGCGACTCAGTGAAGTCGGGCGAGCTGATGGCCGAAATTGAAACGGACAAAGCCACGATGGACTATGAAAGTTTTAACACGGGCACGGTACTTTATTTGGGCGCGAAGGAAGGGGAGCCAGTGCAAATAAATGGTGTGTTGGCTATTGTTGGAAATAAAGGTGAAGATTACGCTGCGCTGTTGGCGGGAGCAAATACTGAGGCTGCATCGGGCGGAGAAAAAGCGGAGCAGCCTAAGCAAAAAGTGCAAGAAGTGCAAGAAGTGAAAACCGAAACAGCTGCGGCTGGCATTGATACATCGGGGATTAAGGCGGAGATTGCGTTGATGCCAAAGATGAGCGACACCATGAATGAAGGTGTGATTGCCGTATGGCATAAAAAAGTTGGAGACGCTGTTAAATCAGGCGAGTTGTTGGCCGAGATTGAAACCGACAAGGCTACGATGGATTATGAATCTTACAACACGGGCACGTTACTTTATATTGGAGCCAATGCAAAAGAAGCCGTTAAGGTAAATGGTGTGTTGGCGATTATTGGAGAGAAGGGAGCCGATTGGCAAACGTTGCTGAAAGCACACGAACAAAAATCAGCAGGCGGAACTTCGGCAGGTGGAACTTCTACGGCAGCGAGTGTGCCAAAAGCAGTGGCTGCACCTACGGCAACGGCCACAGATGGAGCTTCTGATTCTTCCGCGAATGGCAGAGTAAAGGCATCACCGCTGGCGAAAAAAATTGCCAAAGATTTGGGTTATGATATTGGTAAGATTGAAGGAAGCGGAGAGCATGGTAGAGTGACCAAGCAAGACGTAGAAAATTATAAGCCATCGGCAGCCTCTAGCGCTCCAACAAAAGCAGGAGCTACATCGGCACCGGTTGTGTTACCACAGGTAGTTGGGAAAGAGAGCTTTGAAGAAGTGGTTGTGTCACAAATGCGCAAGACGATTGCCAAGCGATTATCAGAGAGCATGTTTACTGCGCCACACTTTTACTTGACCATGGAAATTAACATGGACAAGGCCATTGAAGCACGTAAGAGCATAAATGAAATTTCACCGGTAAAAATTTCGTTCAACGACATGGTGATCAAAGCGGTGGCGGCAGCGCTCCGCCAAAACCCGGATGTGAACGTGAGTTGGTTGGGCGACAAAATGCGCAAGAACCACCACATACACATTGGCGTGGCGGTGGCTGTGAAAGATGGATTGCTGGTGCCCGTGGTTCGCTTTGCAGATAACAAATCACTCTCCCACATTGCTGTGGAAGTGAAAGACCTCGCACAAAAAGCACACGATAAAAAATTGCAGCCAAGCGATTGGGAAGGAAGCACGTTTACCATTTCTAACTTGGGCATGTTTGGTATTGAAGACTTTACGGCCATCATCAATACACCGGATGCGTGTATCCTTGCCATTGGCGGAATTAAAGAAACGGCCATTGTGAAAAATGGTCAGCTCGTGCCAGGCAATGTGATGAAGGTGACACTTTCGTGCGACCACCGAGCGGTGGACGGTGCGGTGGGTGCTGCGTTCTTGAAAACGTTGAAGGGATTGTTAGAAGACCCAGTGAGGATATTGATTTAGATATACCAAAGATTCACTGATTAATTTTGTAAGGTGATAATCTAACAGATGACCAAAGAAGATCATATACAATATTGGGTTGAAATTTCCGATGACGATTGGGTGAGATCAGAATCATGTTTCAAAAATAGAGATTATGTTTTTGGACTATTTTGCCTTCATCTCAGTTTAGAGAAATTACTTAAAGCACTTTGGGTAAAGGAAAATAAGACAAATTTTCCACCTCGAATTCACAACCTGCGTATTCTATTAGAAAATAGCTCATTGGTTTTAAGTGAAGATCAATTAAGTTTTCTCAATCAGCTTAATACTTTTCAGATAGAAGGACGCTACCCAGATTATCAACGAAAGGTATACCGCGCTGCCACACCAACTTTGGTGGAGGAATTTATACTAAAATCAAAAACTCTAAAAAAATGCATACTCGAGAAGCTGGTTTAAGATACGCTAAACAATATTTAGATGCTGTTATGAAAACAACAGTTCAAATTGATAAAGCAATCATGTTCGGATCCTATGCTAAAAATACAGCACAAGAATATTCTGATATTGACCTTGCTTTAATTTCAAAAGACTTTACTGACAACCCAATCGAAAACGTAAAAATGCTTCCCGTCAGCATGAAATTCGCTAAAATAGAGCCGCACTTATTTACTTGGAAAGACTACCAAGGTGGTGATCCTTTTTTGATAGAAGAAATCTTAAAAACAGGAATTGAAATCCCACTACATGACTGAAATTCACGCTACCACCATTCTCGCAGTTTCGCATAACGGTCAGGTTGCCATTGGTGGCGATGGGCAAGCTACGATGGGCAACACCATTGCGAAGAGTAACGTAAAAAAAATCCGAAAGCTGCAAGATGGTAAAGTGCTTACTGGTTTTGCAGGTTCTACTGCAGATGCATTTACATTACTGGATCGGTTTGATGAAAAGCTCAATGCGTACGGTGGAAATATGAAGCGTGCTGCCATTGAATTGGCAAAAGACTGGCGCACAGATCGTTTCCTTCGCAAGTTAGAAGCGATGTTGATTGCAGTCAATAAAGACGAGATTCTCGTCATCTCTGGAACGGGTGATGTTTTGGAACCCGATCATCAAGTTGCCTCCATCGGCTCGGGCTCTATGTATGCGCAGTCTGCTGCCTTGGCATTGAAGAAACATGCTCCTCATTTAACAGCCGAAGAAATCGTGCGCGAAAGCTTAAACATCGCTGCAGATATTTGTATTTATACCAATCACAATTTGGTGATAGAAAAGATTGGTTAGTTTTTCTTTCCTTCAATAACCGCTCCGTTTTGGTAGAGCGTAAGTTTAATCACCTTGCCATTTACATCGCGGCTAAACTCAATTTTAGCAGGAACTACTTTCAAAAAGAATTTATCTAAGGCTTCTGCGTACAGCGAAAATTGTGGCTGACCTGTTGCTTGTGCCGATAGTGAAGAATCCTTCATCGTCACGGTAATTTTAAATTGTGGATTGATTTCATAGATACCTTCGTATTCTTTTAGCTTGATGGATTCAAGCACGATGGACTTCTTTAAAACCTTTAAAGGATAAACTTCATTCAACCAATGAAACCCCAAATCATCCGCGCCATTGGTAGAATTTGTCAAAATAATTATGGCTCTTTTCTTTTCTGGATCATATCCGGCAAACGATCTAAATCCACCGGTGCCACCATTGTGCCAAATATATTTATGGTCTGCAATGTGCCATCCAAGCCCAATTTGGTAGGTTAAGTTTCCCGCATCGGCACGCTCTTGTCGTGTCAGCTGAAACGCTTTTTGAAGCGAAGGAACAGATGTCTCCATTTGAGCCACCAAGTATTTCATCATGTCTTCAGCATTTGAAATTAAACCGCTCGCGCCTGTCAGAACGCTTTGGTCGGTCCATGTCCATGCTTTTACGGGACTTTTGTCAGTATAACCCGTAGCCACTAACTTTTCATTTTTTCGTTCGCCACTAACAAAGGTTTGTGCCATGTTCAATGGGTTTAAAATAATCTGTTTTACCAATGCCGAATATGACTGCTTGTATTTCACTGTTAACACATAACCCAAAAACCCCATTCCAAAATTTGAGTATTCATATTGACTGCCAAGTTCGCGAGTTAGTTCATAATGGTTTAAGAATGCCATTAACTCTTTTTCCGTATAATCGATGTATGGATTTTGAGGATCGGCTGGACTAAAATTTCCGGGGAGCCGTGGGAGACCTGATCGAGCGGTGGCCAAATTCAATAAGGTGATTTGTTTTCCGCTTTTTTGAGGTAGCGAAAAGCTAGACGGTAAATAAGCTTGAGCATTTTCCTCCAGTTTCACTCCATCTTTAATAATGGCATGTGCTAATAGCGATGTGGTAAATGTTTTTGTAATCGAACCGATTTCAAAAAGCGTTTTTGACGATACCGATGTTTGGGTTTCAATATTTGCAAGCCCAAAATTGATATAAGAGATTTTTCCATTTTCATAAATCCCCACTGAAATACCTGGCATCTCTTCCAGTTCAACTCGCTGCTTACACAGGTCTTCAAAAGTCTGGCTGTTCGCTGTGAAGCAGCATATTGTAAATAATAAAGAAAGAATTGATTTCATGATTAGGCTTTTTAGCTAACAGAAAATTAAACAATAATATCTCTCGATACAATCGCATTAGTTAAAAGCCGAAAAGATGGTGAGGGAAAGCCTGAAAGCGGCAAATTATATTTGCATTTATACCAATGATAATTTGGTGACATCACGATTTAGCCTGTGAATTACTACTTGCTTATTGGAGACTTCTCTCTCTGGAAATTTGTTTAAATTAAGATTCTCCTACTACTTCCTCTTTATAGCCAACAAAGGGATCGTTCCCAAATAAGCCAACGTGCGGGTGACGCTCTTGGCAAACAATTTATCTTCTAAGCTGAGTTTGTGTGTGAAGGTAGTCAGCAAATCTGCTTTGGTTTGCTTGATGTAATTGTCAATTGCTTTGGGGATATCATCTTCCAAAATTAATTTGAAATCCAACTTATCATAATTGGCTTTTTTGATGATGGCCTCCACAACCATTTTAGCAGCCTCCACCTTCTTATCCATGGCGGGTACGACATGTATCATGTGAACAGAAGACCCGTAGATTTTGGCAAAATCTAAAATTATATCAAGTTCCTTTTGAGTATCTTTTAAATCAGTCGCATAAACAATGTGCTGAAGATTTTTGTACTGAGCCATTTCAGGAATTGCCAATACCGGTGCATGGCAATCGTCAATCACAGAAACAGTAGTGCCGCCCAGTCTCACCTTTTTCAGTGCCGATGCCCCGCGAGAACCCATTACTACGATGTTCGTTTTATTCTTATCTGTGTAGCGCTTGACCATTTCGGCAACGGTGTGCGAACGGATGGCCTTGAATTCAATTTTATAGTCTCCTTTGATTTCTTTGCGCAGCTCCTCAATGAGATTTCTTCCCTCCTCCTCTGTGATTTGGACCATCGATTTTTCAATCTGCTTCATTCTCAGGTTGGCTTTGGGCACACCGTCAAACCTTACGATATTCAAAATCGTGAACTCCGCCTTTACGGGAGCGGCCATTTTGATGGCGTATGTCATGGCCACTTTTGACAAAGCGGAGAAATCGGTGAGCAGCACAATTTTTGGTATAGCCATAACTTAGGGTTACTATTCAAAAATAAACCATTCCATCACAGTAAAAAAGAGATTAAGGATGTAAATTTCCACATAAAATCAACTACATCATGCGAAAATATTCCCTCGTTTTCATTTGCCTAATTTCGTTTTCTAGTGCGGGTTTTTCTCAACTCAGCACAAAAACAATACAAACACACATAAAAATACTCGCCAGCGATTCATTGGAGGGCCGGGGCACGGGATCGGCCGGGGAAAAATTGGCCATCGATTACATTCAAAACCAATGGAAACAAATTGGCCTAAAACCGATGGGGAACGTGAATTCCTTCACGCAAAAATTCGGTTTTAAGTCGGGTATACATGGTACTGGCGAGGAAGGAATTTCTTATAATTTAGTTGGCTACATCGATAACCAAGCCGCCAATACAATCGTGATTGGAGCGCACTATGACCACCTGGGCCTTGGAAATCAGGGAAGTTCGCTGGATGCAAATCCCCAAAATAAAATCCACAATGGCGCTGACGACAATGCTTCGGGCGTTGCCGGTGTAATCGAGTTGGCAAGATATTTCCAAACGAATAGGATCAAGGAATCAAACAATTTTTTGTTTATCTGTTTCAGTGGAGAAGAATTGGGATTGTACGGATCAAAGTATTTTACCGAAAATCCTACCATCGACTTAGGCAAAGTGAGTTACATGATCAACATGGATATGGTGGGTAGGCTAGACCCCGTTTCTAAAATTTTGGCCGTCAGCGGAACGGGCACGGCCGCTATTTGGGAGCCGCTGCTAAAGAGTTTGTCGTCAGAAAAACTTCAGATAAAAACTGACTCTGCTGGCGTGGGTCCCTCCGATCACACCTCCTTTTATTTGAAAAATATTCCGGTGCTGCATTTCTTCACCGGCTCACATAGTGACTACCACAAACCGACCGATGATGTTGAGAAAATAAATTTTGAAGGTGAAAAAGAGATTCTCCAATTGATCGTTCAATTGATTGAGAAATTGGACAAGCAACCCAAACTTAACTTTCTGGCTACCAAAAACAAGTCGATGGGTTCTGCCCGTGCCTTTAAAGTCACAATGGGTGTTATGCCCAGCTATACAGCCAACGAAGAAGGCTTGAAAGTAGATGGGGTGAGCGAAGGAAAGCCTGCGCAAAAGGCTGGTATATTAACAGGCGATGTGATTACGCAAATCGGGACATACCCGATCAAAGATATTCAAGCTTATATGGATGCATTGGGCAAATTTGAAAAAGGGCAGACAGTAGCGGTGAAAGTGAAGAGAGGAAACAAAATAATAACTATAAGTTTAACTTTTTAACAGAAGACAATAGAATACAGAATACAGGAGACGGGCGTTACTAGAATAGGCCAAAAAAAGTTCCGTTGTGCTATTTTACTACTATCTACTAACCACCAACTACTATATTCTATATTTTGTATTCTAACTCCAAAATTCTCATTCTATGAAATGGCAAGGCAGAAGGGAAAGTGAAAATGTAAATGACCAGAGTGGCGGTGGTAGCGGGCGAGGCGGTGGAGGATTTGGGCGTCTGCCGGGAGGGTTGTTTAGCAAAGGCGGAATTATCACCGTTATCATTGTTTTACTGATCAGTTGGTTTACTGGCACAAATCCGTTGTCGCTATTGTCTCAAATGGATTTATCAGGAGGATCTTCCCAACAGATACCAACTACATTTTCTGCTGAAGATGACGAAACCAAAAAATTTTTAAAGGTGATCGTTGGCTCTACCGAAGATGTATGGCATCAGCTCAAGCCCGATTACCGAAATCCTGTGTTGTGGCTTTTCACTGATCAAGTTCAGTCGGGCTGCGGAACGGCTTCCGCTTCGTCCGGCCCTTTTTATTGCAGTGCCGATGAAAAGGTGTATTTGGATGTGAGCTTTTTTCAAGAGTTAGCAGGTCGTCTCAATTCACCAGGAGATTTTGCGCAAGCTTATGTAATTGCCCACGAAGTTGGACACCATGTGCAGCACCTGTTGGGCACCACGGACAAAGTACATGCCATGCAGGGTAGACTGAGCGAAGAAGAATACAATAAGCTTTCGGTCAGGTTGGAACTGCAAGCCGATTTTCTGGCGGGCGTATGGGCGCATTATGCAAAAGACGATAAGGACTTCATTGAAGAAGGCGATATTGAAGAGGCACTCAATGCAGCCTCCGCCATTGGCGATGATCGTTTACAAAAACAATTTGAAGGTAGCGTAACACCCGATTCGTTTACTCACGGCACTTCCGCACAACGGGTAAGGTGGTTTACCAAAGGATTCCAAACAGGTGATACAGCACAAGGCGATACATTTAATACAACGGATTTGTAGGGGAATTTTTAAAATCCGTTTACGGGATTATTTTTGACGATAGAATTTTAGCTAAATACCATGGGACGCGTATTCGAAAAGAGAAAATATACCATGTTCGCACGCTTTGACCGCATGGCAAAAGCGTTTACGCGGATTGGAAAAGACATCGTGATGGCGGTGAAAAACGCAGGCCCCAACCCTGACAACAACCCTAAACTGAGGATGGCCATTCGAAACGCGAAGGGTGTGAACATGCCAAAGGATCGTGTGGATGCAGCCATCAAACGCGCTTCTTCCAAAGAAGAGAAAGATTTTCAGGAAACTATTTATGAAGGCTATGCTCCTCACGGGGTGCCCGTAATTGTAGAGTGCGCTACGGATAATCCTACCCGCACCGTGGCCAATATCCGACTGCAATTTTCAAAAAATGATGGTACGATGGGGAACTCCGGTTCTGTCGCTTTTATGTTTGAGCGAAAGGGTGTTTTTAAATTTGAGCCGGGCAAGTTGAATTTGGACGAACTGGAATTAGATCTCATTGATGCAGGTGCGGAAGATATTCAGCGAGACGAAGAGGAAACAATTATCTACACCAAATTCACCGAGTTTGGCCACATGCTGAAATTTTTGGAAAGCAAAAAGTTGGAAGCCAAGAGTTCAGAACTCCACTACATACCCACTACTACAAAAGAATTGAGTGAGGCTCAACAGGATGAGGTTCTAAAGTGCATTGGGGCGCTAGAGGCTGATGATGATGTGCAAAACGTTTATCACAATTTGGCGTAGGTAGTTTATTTTTAAATTGGCCGCAGTTGGTTCCGTATCGGGTTCTGGGCTTTATCTACCATGCGGTGTCTGGAAAAAATATTTTTCTGCCAAATCTACTTACGCTTATAATAGTGTAATGGCATCCAAAAAAGGTCACGCTGATTTCAGTATTTATATTATTTTTGTTAATTAAGAAATTGAAAAAGATGCCCGAAAGCCAAATTTTGGACGCTCCGACATTCAAGCCTAAAGGTTATTTGGTAAGGTATCTTATCGTACTGGCCTTAACGCTACCATTGTCAAATGCAATTGGGCAGAATATTGAGGCGTTTGGCATTTTTGGCGGCTTCAACTTTCCGATTACCATCGATCAAGGATTTCAAAAAGACCCTCGCTACTTTGGCCAGTTCACTATTCGGGGAACGCCAGTGGGTTTATCATACGGCTACGACCGCGTTAGCGTTGGCTATGTTTTAACTCCAAGCTATGTTCGGGTAGGTCAAAAATTTATCATAAAAAATTCCACTGGAGGAGAGGTTGGTAATCGAGACGTTGAAATGGATTTTATCAGTCTTCCAATTGCGTTGAAGATTCATATCAATGACTTGGCCTTTTTTAGGTTAAGTGCGGTGGCCGCTATCAACTTCAACTATTTGTTAAATGGAAGAGAGAGCATCACACATTCCGTAAGTAAAGTGAAATATCCAGCGGGTGTTTCAATTCCAACCGATCCCGGATTTATTGTTGCGTATGACGGAGTTTTTATTCCAGAAATGAATAATTTCGAATACGTTTCGAAAGACAAATTTAACTCCCTTCAACTTTTTGCTGGCATCGGCTTGCGATCTGACTTTGACATAGATGAAAACTGGACCATCAACTTTGACGGCCGCGCAAATTTTGGCATTTTCGATTCTCGTCAGTCTTCTTATCTGAACCAGTTAGATAACCCTTCCGGCCCCAACGATTTTTTTGGAAAACCGGGCGCACCCGATCTAGCCGGCCAGCGGAGAGATATCTACTTAACGGTAAATTTCGGTATCTCTAGAATCATTCAAACGTCAGGGAAGTTTAAAACAAAAAGAACTGGTAAGGTGGATCGCAGTGGTGGCAATGTCCCTAAGCCCAGAAGCGGCAAGAGAAGATAATTGAACACCGATTACCTGTCCACATCGTAGCAATGTTCCTTTAAATAATCGGCTGCTTCGTCATTTCCTTCCTTAAACGCTCTTGCGAGCGCACTACAGCCTTGTGCTATCCGGTTGAGTTGAACCAACGCCACTCCCTTGTAAAAAAGCGCATTCACATTTTCGGGGTCAACCAGCAGGGCGAGATTTAAGTATTTTAACGCCAGTTCGTACCGTTCGGCCTCTAGGCAAAAAGAACCCGCATAAAGATAAGCAGGCTCATAGGTAGCGTCTAACTCAATTGATCTGTTGATCGAGAGCAATGCACTATCCAATTTACCCGCAGCGTAATAAACCAACCCCAGATTGGTTTCTAATTCAGGATCATCCTGCAACGGACGTACCCACAGAAGGTCGCGCTTGGCTAAAGCGAACTCACCGTTTTCTACATACAACGTGCCGCGCCATTTTATCAATTCCAAGTTACTGCTTTGTAATTCGATGGCTTTGTTCAACTCTTGCATTTGCTTTTCCGCATCGCCTGTTTGCCGATGAATCAAAGCGGCTAATACGTGGGCCTGATAATTTTGTGGAAACTCAGGGATAAATAGGGCGATGTCTTTCAAGGCATTTTCAAAATCGCCCAAGCTGTAGTACCCAATGGCCCGTTTGTACACCGATCTAAAATTTTCTTTTTCAGTGAGCTTGGATTCTTGAATCACCTTTGAGTATAGCTTAATGGCTTGGTCAAAGTCTTGCCTTTCCATCAGCGTGTCGGCTTCAACCTCCCATTTTTTCCAAACAGGCTCTTGCGCTATGCTGAGAATTGGGATAGAAAAGCAAATGACCAAACTCAGACTGAGTTTGGTCATTTTGATGCCGTTCAAAAACTGTGACAAATACATTGCTATATCTATGCTGTCACCGTTGTTTTATTTCCGAACCGCTTGCGATCGGTTTCATTTAAGTAGATTTTGCGTAAGCGAATAGACTTGGGGGTTACTTCAACATACTCATCTCCTTGAATATATTCCAATGCTTCCTCCAGGGAAAACTTCGTAGCCGGGCGAATCGCCATTTTTTCTTCTGAACCAGTGGCGCGCATGTTGGTCAACTTCTTAGTTTTGGTAATGTTGATCACCAAGTCACCGCTTCGGTTGTTCTCGCCCACTACTTGCCCTTCATAAACAGAATCGCTAGGGTCAACAAAGAACTTACCACGATCTTGCAGATTGTGCAAACTGTAAGGGATGGCTTCTCCCATCTCCATACAAATTAACGAACCGTTGATACGCCCAGGGATTTCCCCTCTGTAAGGTTGGTATTCTTTGAATCGGTGCGTTACTACGGCTTCTCCGGCTGTCACATTGAGCAAATAATTTCTAAGTCCAATAATTCCGCGGGCTGGCATCAAGAATTTTAAAATCATGCGATCCGCTTTTGGATCCATGTTGGTCATTTCACCTTTGCGTTGTGATACGGTTTCGATGGCCTTTCCAGCTACGTTCTCTGGCAAGTCGATGGTCAATTCTTCAATTGGTTCACACTTTACTCCATCAATTTCTTTAAAAATTACCTGAGGCTGACCGATTTGTAATTCGTATCCCTCTCTACGCATGGTTTCAATCAAAACCGATAAGTGAAGTACTCCGCGGCCAAAAACCAAGAAGCTGTCTGCCGACCCGGTGTCTCCTAATTTCAACGCCAAATTCTTCTCTAACTCTTTATCCAAACGGTCTTTGATGTGGCGAGAAGTTACATACTTTCCTTCCTTACCATAGAAAGGAGAATTGTTGATCGTGAAAAGCATACTCATGGTAGGCTCATCGATCTTAATTGACTTCAATGCTTCCGGTTTTTCCAAATCTGAAACGGTATCACCAATTTCAAAACCTTCCAAACCCACCAGCGCGCAAATATCTCCAGCTAATACTTGGTCTACTTTTTTCTTATCAAAACCTTCAAACACGTAGACTTCTTTGATACGAGTTTTTACAATGGCTCCGGTTTCGCGTTTCACCAATGCCACAAACTGGCCCGGCTTAACACTACCTCTTTGAATTCGACCAATGGCCACGCGACCGATGTAAGAAGAATATTCTAATGACGTAATCATTAACTGAGTAGGGCCAACATCAATTTTGGGTGCCGGAATGTACTTAATAACACCTTCAATTAAAGCGGTAATGTCGGTAGTTGGGTTTTTCCAATCATCACTCATCCAACCTTGCTTGGCAGAACCATAGAAAGTAGGGAAGTTCAATTGCTCTTCCGTTGCATCAAGGGCAAACATCAAATCAAAAACAGATTCATGCACCTCATCAGGCGTACAGTTTTTCTTGTCTACTTTATTGATAACAACAATCGGCTTTAAGCCAAGTTGCAAAGCCTTCTGCAATACGAAACGGGTTTGGGGCATGGGGCCTTCAAAAGCATCAACCAACAGCAAGCAACCATCGGCCATGTTCAATACACGCTCTACTTCACCGCCAAAGTCACTGTGGCCGGGCGTATCTATTACGTTTATCTTATAGTCTTTATAGCGAACCGAAACGTTTTTGGCAAGAATGGTAATACCACGTTCTCGCTCCAAGTCATTGCTATCCATGATCAGCTCGCCTGGGTTCTCGTGGTCTTTAAAAAGATGCCCTGCGTACAGAAGTTTATCTACCAATGTGGTTTTCCCGTGGTCAACGTGTGCAATAATTGCAATGTTCCTGATTTTTTCTGCGTCCATAAATGCCCTATTCTATTTAATTTTAAGATTTGAGGCCGCAAAGATAGCCTTAATTGCCCAAAGTAGGGCATGCGGATGAGATTTGTTCTTTTGGAGTTGTGTTACCTTTTGAACCTCAAAAACGTACCCATAGGCAGGTCATTTCCTTTCTTGGGATGGAGATTGAACTCACCATACTCCGGACGGTCGATTTTAAAATTACTTTTTGCCACATTTAGCCCCACGGTAGACGAAAGCCCCACCGCATACATCGACAAAATGAAGAAGGAATTTTTTTCTTCCAGCAATTCGCTGCTTAAGCCTACCAACTCATTCAATTTCTCTTCCAGTGTCCACTTCTCTCCATCGGGGCCGCGACCGTAGGGTGGTGGATCCATGATAATGCCGTTGTATTTTTTACCGCGTTTTGCTTCGCGCTTCACAAACTTCAAGGCGTCCTCGTGCACCCAGCGGATATTTTCCAACCTGTTCATCTGCATGTTTTGGTTTGCCCAATTCAAACCCGGGCGTGAAGCATCTACGTGAGTGACATCCGCTCCTGCTGCTTTTGCCACCACAGAAGCTGCGCCTGTGTAGGCGAATAAGTTCAACACTCTTGGTTGGGATATGCCCCAACCGGAAATTGAATCATAAATAAAATTCCAGTTGGCGCCCTGCTCGGGAAAAAGGCCTACGTGCCCAAAGTTGGTGAGTGCAAGACGAAGTGAAAGTGAAAGTGTATCGTATTGATATTGAATGTCCCAGCTATCGGGCATGGTTTTATACTTTTTCCAGCCCCCTTTCACATCATCGCCAAAGCGATAATTATCTTTTTGTTCGCGCGCAAAATGTGCGTGGGCTAATCGCTTCCACTCTTCTTCCGAAAGTGATCTTAGCCAAATGGCTTGCGGCTCCGGCCGAATGAGGATGTAGGAACCAAAGCGCTCCAGCTTTTCAAAGTTGCCAGAGTCGATCAGTTCATATTCTTTCCACGAGGTAGGGCTTTGCAATTGCATCCAGCAAAGATAAATAACATCTTGTAAGTTTAGAGTTCAAAAGTTTAGAGTTTAAAGGTTAAAGTTTAGGGTTTAAAGTTTAAAGTTTAGCGCTGAACTTTCACAAATCTAGGCTTCGTCTTTGCGAGCAACTGCGCAGGGCAGAGCGGTAGCGCGAAGCAATCTTTGGTTTGCGGATACCTTCGCTTTGTAGCCACTCACCCCTGCCTGTGCGGCAGGCGGACCCGACCACGCGAGGCGAGTGGACACCCTCTCTACTCCGTATGCGAAGGGGGCAGGAAGAACAATCTTAATCGGAGATCGTACGATAATTTGTAAGCTCCAAGACATCTAACCGCGATCGGATTTGAATTGAACCCAGATGGTAAGAGTTCCAAGTTTAAAGTTAATTTTGAACTACCATGCACTTTAAAATTACCAGCACTCAAAACCCGAAAGTCAAAAGCTTGTTGGCATTGGAAAAACCGCGCGAGCGGAGAAAGCAACAACTCTTTATTGTGGAAGGAAAAAGAGAAATCGGATTGGCATTGGAGGCCGGATATAAAATAGGCAACCTTTTTTTCTGTGATGAGATCGTCAGCCCACAAGAACTTGCCGAGATGCCGTTGGAGGATAAGCTGCTGATTCCTGTTTCGAAAGAGGTGTTCGACAAAATTGCCATCCGCGAAAGTACGGGAGGAATGCTGGCAGTGGCCGCACAAAAGACCCATCGCCTCGATGAGATCAAGCTCAGCAACAATCCATTGATACTCGTTTTAGAAGGAGTTGAAAAACCGGGCAACTTGGGAGCCGTTTTGCGCACCGCAGATGCCGCCAATGTGGATGCTGTAATCATCTGCGACCCACACACTGACTTTTACAATCCAAATGTAATACGCTCCAGCGTGGGCTGCGTTTTCACAAATCAATTGGCGGCCGCCACCTCGGAAGAAACAATAGCGTGGTTGCAAAAAAATAATATCTCCATTTTCTGTACCTATCTTAAAGCATCTCACCCCTATCACCAAACTGATTTCACCAAACCGTCTGCCATTGTCATGGGAACAGAAGCAACAGGCCTTTCAGCTATTTGGGTAAACAAATCAACTGCCAATATCATCATTCCCATGCTAGGGAAAATTGACAGTATGAATGTTTCAAACGCTACGGCTGTGGTGGTATATGAAGCGTTGAGGCAAAGAGCGTTTCAGCGGCAAACCAACTACAGTATCAGGTAGTTCGTTTATGCTTGCGCTTAGTTTAACAACTACGGTGGAAAACACCAAAAACGGAGTGAAGCCCCAAGCCATAAAAAATTGACGGCATTCTCGTGATTCCGGTACTATTTATTGCACTACCAAGCACAGATAAAGAAAATGTAGGTAAGATAACTTGGCCCCATTCAAAATATCATTATGATGGTTTGCCTCAATTAGATTAAGATGGCCGGTAAATTCGCTCCAATTGACAAAGACAGTATCCTTACAACTTTCATAAAAACTAACAGGAAGGTGAATACTTTTATCCGTTTGCATTTTCACCAGATTATTATAAATCATTTTGCCACCAAGCATTGAACCAAATGGCACATAACAAAATCCGATGCTGTCAAAATAATTTAGTTCATCAAATACGATGTGTTCGCTAAAGCCTGTTGCACCTAAGTCCGCAAGATCTTTTTTTAAACAGGCTATTTTTTCTTCAAACAGGTTCGCTTTAATAATAGTATCACCGGCATACTTATCAGCAATTATTTTTGCCTGACTAAAAAAGCAAAACAATCGCTTTAGCAGAATGACATATTCTTCTTTACTGATTGTGCCATCTCTTAATTTACTTGAAAAATTATTTTCTTCTGCCAGTTGATGAAACGCTGTGGTGCCGCTTTTAAGCTTATCCGAAATCATAGACCGTGTAGTTGTTTAATTGTGGACATCTATAAAAACTCTGTTGCACTATTTTTTGCGAAAAGGGAACCGGGTGGAGGTAAAAAAAGCAGGTTTTTTACAGACGCCCTATTTAAAGCGCCTAAAACGATTACCGTTGCTTTTCCCCAACCATTTGGCCACCAGGTAAGGTAAACATCATCCGTGTATTTTTTTTTCACCGTGAAGGTTGACTATTGCTTTTTCGATACAAGAATTTAACTCCTGCATTGTAAACGGTTTCCTCAAATATGCAGTGGCTGCAATTTCTTTGGATAATTTTTGAATATCCGGGTGGGCAGAAAATAATATAACGGGGATGTTGCTGAAACGATGTTCACTTCTTATCTGCGCAATAATTTCTGCCGCCACTTTTTGGCCCACAAAATTATCAGTAATAATAAGATCGGGTAAAAATTCACCCATTCTTTGCATCAGGTTATTAGTATTGTTATTAATTGACAGACGGTACTTGGCGCCAAGAGCTATGGTGAGTATATCTGTAATATCTTCATCGTCCTCTACTATAAAAATCTTTTTCATGTATTAATCTATTGTTGTGTGATGGGTAAACCAAAAATTAAAAAGTGACCTCAAACAGGCTATCAGCGCTACGTACCCATGCGGTTTGGTAACATACGCATTGGCGCCATATTCTGTTGCCGACCTTACGTCTTTTGGATTATCAGATGTTGTAAAAAGAATAATCGGCACTTGTTTGAAAAAATTGATCCCCTTTATCTCTCTCAATAAATCCAACCCTGATAAACCCGGTAAATTTAAATCGAGCAGGATAATCCTCGGCCTTGTGCCTTCTTGGCTATAACAGTTCAAAACTTCCAATGCCGTCAATCCGTTATCAACAATCTTTATAGACAAATCCTTATCAATATGATCGATTGCTTTTTCTATTAAAAAAGAAAAGTCTTCATTGTCTTCGACCAAAAATATGTCTACTTTATTCGACAGGCTCATTATTAAAACTTACATAAAAAGTAGTGCCTTTGCCAAGTTGGCTTTCAAACCATATTCTCCCTTTGTGCTTCTCCACTATTCTTTTTACAATAGCTAATCCTACGCCTGTTCCTTCAAAGTCTTTTGCGTTATCCATGCGTTTAAACAATTCAAAAACCCGGTTATAGTATTTAACATCAATACCGATTCCATTATCAGCAACTGTATAAATAGTTTCCTCTCCGGAAACATAGCCTTCAATTCTTACAACCGCATTACCTAAATTGGACGAATATTTTACCGCATTGCCCAGCAGGTTGGCAAATACCTGCTCTATCATAATAGCATCTCCCGAAATATCGGGTGAAGGGCCAATGTTAAATTCAAGGGTTTGAGGATGTACTGATTCATAAATCTCAGCTTTAACGCCTTCAATCAATTGCCTCATATCTATCTTTTCCAACTTAATTTCACTCCTTGAATAACTTGAGTAATTCAATATTTCTTTGATCAACAACGCCATCCTATCAGAACAGGCATTTATTCTTTCCAACATTTTCTTAGCGTTATCGTCAAGGCTTTGATTTGTAAGCAACAATAATTCCGCATAACTTTTTATAGAAGATAGTGGCGTTCGAAGATCATGCGAAACCGTAAAACTAAAGGTATCCAATTCTTCGTACGCTAATTTTAGCCGCTCATTTAGCTGCCGTATTTCATTTGCCATACGGTTAATCTGGTAAATAACCTGCTCTCGCAAATTGATGAGAGCAGCAATTTCCCCGCGACTCCATTTTTCTGAGGTACGCCTTACTGTTTCTGTCCATTTGTCAAAAGATTTGCGCGGAGATAATTGCAGGGAACCATCAGTGGCTGCCATTACGGCTTTTTCCGGATTGCCGCCCCACACAATGTTTTGTTTTTGCTCCGGTTTAAAAAATAAGATCATTTCAGATAACTCCCTTGAAAGTATGCAGGCAAATAATCCACTGGCAAAATCACTGTACTTTTCTGCAGTAGGGTATATGGCCGGAAACCGATGGGTATAAAACACCATATCTTGTGAATTATCAATTACCCATTTTACAATGTCTTTTACCTCATCGTTACTGGGCGTCACCCCAATACCGGTAATCTTATTATCAAATACAAGTACGGCACCGGTGCTGGAACAAACATTATTGATAGTAACTGCATTGGATGTTAATGCGCTAACAATATCACTTTCCTTTTCTATAAATTTTATAAGTGTGCTTACTGACTGGTTAAGCAGCCCGAATTTTTCACTATCTTCTTCCCCGAGCCTGTACTCTAAGGCAGGGGAGAGTATTTGGCCAATTAATTTTGCAGCCTCCCTTGCTCTATAATCAATAAATTTAGGTGAATAATTATGGCAGGCTACCAGCCCCCAAAGCTCACCGTGCGAAAGAAGACTGATGCTGAAACTGGCTGCAACCCCCATGTTTTTTAAATACTGAATGTGTATGGGTGAAACAGCCCTCAATACAGAATGGGTTAAATCAAGTGGAGCCTCTAATTTAGGATTACCAATGATACTAGGGCAATCCATATTTACATCTGCTAAAATTCGGGGTAAATTTATTTTGTACAATTCTCTTGCCTGCGTTGGGATATCCGAGGCCGGGTAATGCATTCCTAAAAAAGGTTTCAGGTCGCTATTCTTTTCTTCTGCAACCACCTCGCCATGGCCATCTTCCCCAAACTGGTAAATCATCACTCGGTCGTACTGTATGATTTTCTTTATTTCCAAGGCGGCAGTTTCAAACATGGAATGTAAGCTTGACTCTGCCAGTATAGTTGATATTGAACGCCCGATTGTTTTTTGCACATCGAATTCCCCCTTTACGTTGCAGGGCTCAAACTCCAATAGTAAGATGGCGGCAGCATTTTTTATGATAAGATTGTATGGCGTGCCACCCACTTCTATGTAAAAAGGATTAAGGCTTTCAAAGCCGTTGCCTAACCCCAGAGTAATTATTTGAGACAGCTTTAGCTCATTGCCGTAATTGGAAATGTTCATACGGCCTTCTATCTCACCAATATGCTTTCCAAGAAATTTTGCCGGATCGTCATTAATAAAAGCAGCTGTATTTTCGCTTATGTAGTGGATCAACTGGTCTTTACTATTAACACCAATTAAAAAGCCATGCCCCTGAATCTTTCCCAAAATGTGAATAGGCTCTTTGTCGCAATTAGATGCATCAACTTTAAATTCGGTCATCATTCTGAAATTTAAAATATTAAATCTAGTCTATTTTGCCGACTTCCTAGCCAATTTTGTAAACAGTGTTTTGTCGGTTTTGTTTAGGTTTATTGCCCATAGGGATTAAAAGCATTACTCAAAAGTTTTAAATACAACGTTGGCGCAATCGAGCCGTTTGCGCTTTCTACTCTCCCGGCTTGTTTCAATCGACACAACTCCGCTACTAGAAGATGTTACGGATTCATTTTCTTTCGGCCTTGTCTGTTGCAGGCTTTTTGAGATAAATAATTGTTTTATCCCTTATGAAAATAGGGCATAAAATAACCGAACTCCGAAAAGAGCAAGGATTATAGCGACATGAGGTGGGCAAGATGGCCGGATCAAAAAACTCGTCAAGCTAAAGCTGAAAAGCGTAGTTCCAGACGGCTGAAGATGCTTTAAAAATGTTGAAGACAAACGGGCCCAGCAAGGCTGCCGCGATATATGCATACCTGGCAGGCAAGGTGGTGTGCGGCATAAAAAGCCGAATGGAAAGTTTGGATTTTTAGGATGGATGGGGCTTCGGGGGCGAAATGATCAACGGCAGCTAAATGGGAAATAGACGCAACGGAGGTGCGTCTATTACCTATATTTGGGTGTATAGACGCAACGGAGGTGCGGCTATCCAAATGTTGTGCGCAAGCACTCGGAAAGATTGGGTAACGCTAAAACAATTAAAAATGAAACCGATTTTAATAACACTCATTCTATTGACCTCCCTGCAATCATTTGGGCAATTTGCAAGAGGTAATAAATTCATTGGCGGGACTGTAGATTTCGATAATAGAAGCTACCCAGACATCAGCAATAGTGGAAATTCTTCAGGCACATCAATTTCTGTTTATCCCTCCGTTGGATTTTTACTAAATGAGAAGTTTGCTGTAGGCGGACAAATTGGATTCTCATCATATTACTCAAAATTCACAAATGGTTCGACATACATGGCTGAATCTAAATCATTGTACATTTCAACAGCCATTTTTGCCAAGCGATATTTCAAAATTTCTGACAAGTTTTTGTTCTCACTTGTAGGAACTTTTGCATTCAATAGAGGTGCCATTACAAACACAACGACCCAACCTTTAATTGGCCTTACGGTAGAGGACAAATCGCAGAATTATATAATTTATACAAGCATTACACCCAGTTTCATTTTCTTTCCCACTCCAAAATGGGGATTTGAAGTTGGAATCGGTTCAATAAACCATGGCTACAATAGTAATCTGACGACTAGCCAAAACTCAAATAGCTTTCAAATTAATTATGGAAGACTTTCATGGGGACTATCATACTATTTTAGAAGGTCAGAATAAACAATAAATTGACGACTGAGTGCCAGCGCACAACAAAGTGTTTATGCCAGCTGCGTGTTTAGTGTACATTTGGCATTTAGTTTTTATATTTGGTTTCGGCCACAGGGACAGGACGCAGCTTCGAAGACCGCAGCCGTCATAAACACGGGTCGTTGTGTGCAATTAACTGCGCCTGATCGACAGGTTGTGCGATTTTACAAGAGTTGATTTTGTCTTCGACTGTTCCTAATTTCAGCTAGTGAAACCGTTAGAGAAATCAGATATGATTTCGAATCAAGTCCTTGCGGTGAGACCGTGGAAAGTTAGCACTTTCAAATCGGGCGACCCGCTTCAAGGACTTGTTGGCGAAGTTAAA
>Ga0163155_10001172_pt1 | contig 32175 bp, 33 predicted proteins | sample OliLakLV19SP4G1_FD_148611 | JGI IMG/M metagenome (GOLD analysis project Ga0163155, IMG submission 148611) | Freshwater microbial mat bacterial communities from Lake Vanda, McMurdo Dry Valleys, Antarctica - Oligotrophic Lake LV.19.SP4.G1 | ecosystem: Environmental > Aquatic > Freshwater > Lake >... | reverse complement strand
GATATGAGGCGCCGCAGATCTTTCCTAATGCGTCGCAAGATTTGGCGACACCTCCAGTGCACGAATTTATCCAATTGTACCCATCACCACAGGAATAGGTAGGCGTGCAAGAGTTACACACGCCCGCAGTGCAACCGTTCGAACAACTCTGAACCGTTGCCCCACACGAGTTGACGACATTGGAACCAGAGCAAGAGAGTGTGGCGCTCGGCACGCAAGCGCTGCAGGAACCGTTCGAGCAGCCGTTACCGCTGCAGCTCGTGACGATGACGTTCGTACAGGAATTGACGACATTTCCCCCGTAGCAGATGTTCGATGGCGTGCAGGCAGTCGCGTCAGCCCCCTTCACCGAAACTTCGCCGGTGGTCGCAACCGACACCGTTCGTGTGTTTCCATTCCCCGAGGAAAGGGTGAAGGTTGCTCGAGAATAGGTGATGCCGGTCTTGTCGGTGGTGAACGATGCGTCGGGACTTGGCCGGAGGAAGGTGATGTCGAGGAAGGTGATGGGCGAACTTGCATCATCGGAGCAGTTCGCGGTCGAGATCGTGTAAGCGCAGAACTTCGGTATCGAGTGGCCTTGACCGATGGTATAGGTTTCGACGATGGAGTCGGTCGGCGTCCCATCGTACTTTTTGTTCTTGTTGAGGTCAGCGAAAAGGATGTACTGGGTCGGGGTCGTCTTCTGGAAATGGACTCCGTAGCCGATTTGGAACTGCCCGGGTAGCGCGGCGGACTGCCGGACCGAGATGCCAAACACCTGCGCCTGCCGGACCGAAAGCGCGGAATCGTAGGCGAGGCTGTCCAAGAGGACGGAACTGTTGAAATTCGAGTGGTTCGCGAGGATGACAAGCGAAATTAACGAGAAGATGCTTATGACGACCAGAAGCTCGATGAGCGAGAACGCGCGCCGACAATGTGTAAGAAGGGGAATCATGATGTCGATGTCGAAATCCAAGCGGTCACTTCAAAAATAGAAACACCGGTAAAGAGCACGAGGTACGCGCCAAAGACGAGCCACGGTGCGAGGGGAAGTTCCGTTTTCATGGTAACGCGTCCACGACTTCCGAACAATCTTATGCGTGAGGACAACATGAGGAGGAGATAGACCACGGTCGCGCTCCATATGCCAAACATGATGGCCGTCACTCCGCCGACGAGGCCCAGAAGGATTCCGATGGCTCCCGCAACATACGCATCTCCGATGCCCATGCCTCGCCCGCGCGTTACGAGCGTGACAAGCGCAAAAAAACCGGCAAGCACGGCACACCCGAAAAGCGCATCGAAGAGAACGGAACCATCCTTGAGTTCGAAAGCCGTGAGCCCCCTATACAGGGCAGCAGAGCCGCCAAGAGCATAGACGAACGGGAGAGGAATCAGCGTATGGCGGATATCATAGGCAACGATCCCGACTCCTGTCGCGAGAAACAGGAGAAGAGCGAAGAAGCGGCCAAACCCGAACGAGGTTATCGCGGGAGGAAAAAGAAGGTACGCGAGTACGAAGAGGGCTCCGGTCGCGAGCTCGACCAGGGGATACTGGATGTGTATGGCGCTTCCGCACGCACGACAGCGCCCGCTGAGCACAAGGTAGGAAACGACCGGGATAAGGTCATACCAGCCGATTCCCTTCCCGCACTGGGCACATTCCGACCGGGGCTTTGAGCGCTCTTCGAAGCCGAACCGAAGGACGAGGACATTCATGTGGCTTCCGACTGCAAGGCCGAGGAAAAAAAGAAAAAAAAGAGGCAGCCACTCGAGCATGTGGCATCAGTATTGCACGCCCCGTCATACAAAATGGCATATGCTCTACTCCTGTGTGTCCAACGAATGGTGGAATGCACGATGAACACGTCCTGCCATCACGGATTCGAGTGTATAAGTACCAAGGAGTAACGCCATTTTGAGCGAACGGGGCACGAAAAAACCCCGCCTTAAGCGGGGGGTTTTTTCGTGCAAAAAGCCGATTACGGCTTGATGTCGAAGCAGGGGTCGGGCGATGCGGCAGTACCGCCTGAGCAGACGCCGCCAGCAACCGAGTTCCCGTCGAAGTCGGTTCCACCTGAAAGGACACCTCCGGTGCAGGCCGTACCTGCCGCTGCGTCGCTGTCCGAGTTCAAGACCTGGCTAGAGGTTTGCTCGAGTGCGCCACCGATGTGGTAGCTGGTGCAGGTGGTACCTGAAGCTCCAGCGAGGCCTACATAGGTGTAAATAAGATTTGCCGTCGGGTCCTTCGGCAGGGTCGACATGTACTGCGGCGTGAGGTTTCCTGCCCCTGATGTGCTGTATTGCACATACGAAGGGTACGCGCCGGTCCCATCGAAGAAGAGCTCAAGGGCGAGCTGGAGCTGCTTCAGGTCTGCGATGCGCTTCGCATCGCGCGACTTCATACGAGCATCGTTCAATGATGCCAATACGACGGACGAGAGAATGCCGATGATGGCGATGACGACAAGGAGTTCAATCAAGGTGAAACCCTTGCCGGTTTTCTTAAATATACTCATGAATCTGTGACTACTTTAATGATAAATAAGGACCCTTGGGTAAGGTAGGTCTTCTTCATTGTAGCGGTAGGGGGGGTCATGGCACCCCCTAATGTGGATAACCCGCTCTCGAAGGGCAGGAAGAGGGCCTGGAAGTAAAACAAGCTGCCCGCCCGGGCCCAAGCGGACGGGGCATTGGCGGGCCAGCTACCGTGGCGTTTTTCTGGATAGGGTGTGCCCCTCCGGGCACACTGCTTACATGACGCCACTCATCCCCGCGTCAGCGACTGAGCGGGAGCGAAGAAGTACTGAGCGTAGCAACGCGAATGTAGAGCCGCGGGGATGAGTGGCGTCCGCCAGTAAGTCTAGATAGCGGAGGAGATGTTGTAGATAGGGATGAGGACGGATGCCAGAAGGATACCGACGCCGAGGCCGAGAACCACTATCATGAACGGTTCGATGAGGTCCACGAGTGTGTCGACCGCGTTCGAAACTTCCCGTTGATAGAAACGAGAAAGAGTTTTCAATATCTGCCCAAGCTCTCCCGTCTCCTCGCCAACCTTAATCATCGCCGTTACGATGCCAGGGATTTCCCGATAGTTCGCGAAGGCTTCCGACATCGAACCGCCGCCTTTGACCGTGGTCGACACATTCATGAGGATGTCCCTGTAGACTGCGTTCCCCACGACCGAAGCTGAAATCTCCGTCGCCTGGACGACCGAGATACCGGAGGTGAGCATGGTCGAGAGAGTGTCGGAGATGCGTGAGAGAAAGAGTTTTTTATAGAGCTCGCCGACATACGGTATCGCGAGCTGTAGACGGTCGAATGCACCCTTTCCGTTTTCTGTCTGGATGTAGCGAAAAAGAAAAAACCCGCCGACGACCAGAAGCGCGAGAAGGAACAAGCCGTAATCAACGAAGAAGGCACTGATGGAAATGACCACCTTTGTATAGATAGGGACTTCCTGGCCGGCATCCGTGAGGATGGTGGCGATTCTCGGGATGACCATGGTCATCATGAGGATCATGACGACGACAAAGGTTGCGATGACGAACGCGGGATAGATGAGAGCGTTCTGAGCTTTCGAGATGACTTCGTAGGAGCGATCGAGGTAGTCAGCGAGGTAGAGGAAGGTCTGGTCGAGCTTGCCCGACTCTTCGCCCGCGCGAACCATGTTCACATAGAATGTCGAGAAGGCCTTGGGATGCTTTTCGAGCGCTTTCGAAATGGTAGTACCGGCTTGAAGGTCGTCCGCGACCTCGGTCAAAATCCGCCGCAAGAGCGGCTTCTCTGACTCGGTCGCGAGAAGACGGAAAACCCGGAGGGCAGACACCTGGGCTTCGAACAGGGTCGCTATCTGACGCGAGAGGAGGACGACATCGCGGTTCGACACGCTCTCGAAGATGGTGAGCGATGCGCCGCCGAGGATTCCTCGATTCTCAGAAACCTCCTCGATGGTAGTTATGGAAAGTCCGCGGCGCTGAAGCGAGGTGATGGCCACATCGCGCGATACCGCCTCGATGCTGCCGTCTTGTTTCGCTCCGTTCTGGTCCAGTGCGTCGTATTTAAAAAGCATACGGGGTGCGATGCGAATAAATCAACTCATGCGAATTACACGAATTGGATCCCATTCGTATCATTCGTGCAAACTCTTTTGCTCTCATTCGCATCATGGAATGTTAGATGAGGCGCGCGAACACTTTCGGATTCAAGGAGCGCGCGAGTGCATTCTCGGGAGTCACTTCACCGCGCCTGACCAACTCCGCAAGGGACCGGTTCATGTCTATCATGCCAAGCTCGGAGCTGGTCTCGATGACCGCATTCACTTCATGTGTGCGTTTCTCACGGATGAGGTTGGCGACCGCCTCGGTGTTGATGAGAAGTTCGTACGCGGGAATGAGCCCACCGGATATCCGCGGAATGAGGCGTTGCGAGAAAATGCCCGCAAGCGAAGCGCCGAGCTGAAGACGGATCTGATCCTGCTGGGTGGATGGGAATGTGTCTATGATGCGGTCGATGGTCTGTGCAGCGTTGTTCGTGTGAAGGGTCGAGAGAACCAGGTGCCCGGTTTCCGCGGCCGTGACCGCGGCTACCATGGTGTCGGGTCCACGCATCTCGCCAAGCATGATGACATCGATGTCCTCGCGGAACGCGGAAGTAAGGGCCGCTTGAAACGACTTGGTGTCGATGCGAACCTCGCGCTGGTTGATGATGGAGTTTTTAGATTCGAATGTGTATTCGATCGGGTCTTCTATGGTGACGATGTGTTCGGTCCGGTTCTGGTTGATGCGCTCCACCATCGAAGCGAGTGTGGTCGACTTGCCCTGCCCCACCGGACCCACGACGAGAAAGAAACCCTGCTGCAGCTGGCAAAAGGTCTCCAGGATCGGCGGAAGATTCAACTCCTCCAAAGTTTTGATTTCGCGCGGAATCATACGGAGAGCGATGGAAATACTCCCCTGTTGGAAAAATGCGTTCCCGCGGAAACGGACCTTGTCTTTGTACTGATAGGAAAAGTCTATCTCAAGGTCCTTGAGAAAATTCTCTTTCTTTTCAGCGGATATCATCACTGAAAGAAATCCGAGCGTATCTTCCGCGGTATATTTTGCACGCTTCACCAGGGGTATCAGGACTCCTGAAACACGGATGATGGGGTTCAAGCGGGCAGAGAGGTGGAGATCTGACGCGCCCTCCGCGATAAGCGCTTCCATGAGCGACTCGAGTTCGGTTTTATATTCCATCCCGTTAGAAATAGGACGCGGACGCCGGAGCGCGCTGTCCTATTCGATTTAGCTTGGTAAGCAACGACCGGTGCATAGCACTGCTTGTTGTCACGCGTCCGCGATTTCTAACGGGATCCATGCTCATTTCTTTACGCTATCAGCAATCGAGAGCGTCTTCTGAAGAACCTCGGACGGTATTGAGCTCGCCTTGATGATGTACCCGGATGCGCCGAGCTTCATCGCCTTATCGATATCTTCCTGTTGGCCCTGGTTCGAAAGCATGATGACTGAGGCTCCTTTCACCAGTCCCTCTTTTCTCACGGTCTCGAGAAATTCGAAGCCCGTCATCGTCGGCATGACAACATCAAGAAGGATGATGGCGGGTGCCGCTCCGGTCCGAAGACGGTCGAGCGCCTTTACGGGATCCGATATGGCTTCGACGCTACATCCGCACTCCTTGAACTTCAAGGTGTACATGCCGAGGAGAAACTTGTCGTCGTCGACGATAAGAACAGAATAGGTTCGCTTGGATTTGTCAACCATGATTTTACTTTTCTTCAGGCTTTTCTTGCCCTTGCTCGTCTAAGAGCTCCCCGCCGAGCGTGTTCACCTCCTCGAACGGAATCACTCCATTCAGCATCTTAATGATAGCATCCTCCTTCATCGTGAACATGCCTTCCTTGCGCGCGACCTTATAGATTTCCTCTCCAACGGGATGCGCGAGGATGACGCGCTCCAATTCTTTCGAGGTCGGCAGAAGCTCGAACACACCGATGCGCCCGCGGGTGCCGTTGGGACAGTCAGCGGACGGTGCGATGCCGTATACCTTCTCTGTTTTCGGGATGCGTGTCTTAAACTCGTCCGGCATATCTTCAAATTCCTTCGCTATCATCGCGCTCACGGCACCCTGAACCGGCATAGGCGCTCCCGCATCCGGACATCGACGCCTGACCAGGCGCTGTGCCATCGAGAGGATGAGGGTCGGAGCAATGAGATACGGATCGACACCCATATCGATGAGGCGTGGCAAGATGCCGATGGCGCTGTTGGTGTGGAGAGTGGACAGGACGAGGTGGCCGGTCAGTGCGGCTTGAATCGCAAGCTGAGCGGTCTCCTTGTCGCGAATCTCACCGACCATGATGATGTCGGGGTCCTGGCGCAAGATGGAACGGAGCCCTGAAGCGAAGGTGTAGCCGATTTCTGGGTGGACCTGAGACTGTGAGACGCCATCGACATCATATTCGACTGGATCTTCGAGAGAAACGACATTGAGTCCCTCACGGTCCACTTCCTGGAGCATCGCGTACAGAGTCGTCGATTTGCCGGAACCCGTGGGACCAGAGATGATGATGATTCCGTAGGGGCGTTTGATGGCCCTTCTGATGATCTCAGCATTCTCTTTGGAGAGTCCGACATCTTCGAGCGTGAGCGATTGATGCGACCGATCGAGGATACGCATCACGACCTTCTCGCCGTGATAGGTAGGGAATGTCGAGACGCGGATGTCGATGCGCTTGCCATCGACCGTTGCGGAAAAACGACCGTCTTGGGGCTTGCGGCGCTCATCAAGCTTCAAAGAAGCAAGAACCTTGATGCGCGCCACTACGGCGCGCTCGACATTCTTAGGCAGGCGAAGCGAAGTATAGAGAACGCCATCGACGCGAAAACGGACCTTGAGTTCTTCGCGCACCGGTTCGACATGGATGTCGGACGCCTTTCCATCGACCGCATAGCGGAGGATGGTGGCGACTATCTTTGTAACCGGAGCATCTTCCTTGAAAGTCGTTTTTCCCGCTTCGGGCATTTTTCCGGAAGCCTGTTCGTCGGTGATGAGTTCAGTATCCTCCGCAATCGTCGTCTGAAGTTCGGTAAGCGCTGTGCCGACCTCCCCGGTCAGGCCCTTGTACATCGTGATAACGCGGTCGAAGTCTTCATCCGATATGAGAAAAAGCTTGTACGGAAGGGTCACGCGCTGGGCGATGAAATTCAGTGCCTCGACCGCCTCAAGATTATCGGGGTCGGTGGTGCCGATCTCGAGCGCACCGTCTTCGACTGCCAGCGGTACGAAGCGGTAATGGCGAGCCGATTCCTCGGGGACATAATGGAGGATTTCATAGGGAATCGATCCATCTTTACCGATGACGCGCGTCGGAACCTGATAATATTCGCCGCGCGCTGTCAGGATGTCATTCGCCGACACTCCCCTGTCGAGGAGGGCCTTCTCGAGGGTTTTTTCACCTTTCGAGACTTCGTCCTTTATCGCGCCAAGCGCGCGTTGGTTGATGAGACCTTTTTCAGAGAGGAGCGAGAGTACATCCATCCCGTTAGAGGTAGGATGCTAGGAGCATCCGTACGGTTATTGTGTCTCGATAATGATTCGACCGCATGATGAAAGAAAAAGTGATTCGTTGATGTTTCTGAACTGAGTGACCTCTAACGGGATCCATGCGTCATCATTGCCCGGATTGTCCAGATTTTCCGGATCCATCAAGGGGCGAGAACGGGTTCGTGCGACCGACTGGTTCCGGAATGAGTTCCTGGCTGAAGTCCTGGAGGCTCGCGAACGCAGGGCTCGTGAAAACGCTGCTGTCGAGAGTGATGGACTTTAGTTCAAGAAGGAGTGCAATCAAGTCCTGATCAGGTGCGCTCACTCCGCTCGCGGTCGCGGTTCCCGTCGAAAGGACTGCTTCGGGTTCCTTCGCTATGAAAAATGAATACGCAATAAACGCAATCACCACGATGACGCCGACGAAAATTATGTTCTGGACTGATTTTGGTATGTTCATCCTGTTGTGAAGTTTCGGCTCGTGCTCACGCACTGACCAACTGCATGCACCCGACTGTGTCCCAACATATATACGTTACGATACCACGCACCATTCGAAGAATAAGCCGAAACTCTACAACGGGATTTCATGGTTTAAGCCAATATGTTTTCAAGCGCACCCGATAATCATAAACTCCCGCATCGTTCGTGCCGAATGTAAGCCCGGCGATGTCGACGAGCCGTAGACTGTGTTCGAGGTCTGCGAGGAATTTCCTATAGGTGTCATAGGTCCCTGAGACGGTGAAAGAAAGGATGACCGACTCGGATGCGGATTGGTCAGGACCGACCTGACCAGTTTGCGCGCGCGCTTGGTTGGACTCGATGGAAACATTCTTCACACGCATGCCATAGCGCGATGCCATCGCATCGAAATCGAGGATGAGACGCACATTATCGACATGATCAGGCACCAATTTTTCAAGACGCGTGATTCCGTCCTGCGGAAAGGCGTTGTAGCGCGCGAGAAGCTGGTCGCGAACGGATTGAAGCTCTTTGGAACGGGTGAGCGCCAAATCGTACTGAGCCGCTTCCGCGGTGAGAGTCTTCAACTCCGTGTATGTGGGGTTGATGTACCCAAAAAAGAGTGCACCGGAGATTACGAGAAAGACGGTAGGGAGGAGGAGTTTCATTGTTTCAAAGTAGTTGTAGCGGATGATGAGGGGACTCCTTGGTACAGAAGCTCGCTTCCATCGATGATGGCGGTGAAATTGAAGGATACATTTCCTCCCAGATTGATGTTCACATTCGTGAAGATGGGGTCGGTGATAACATCGCTTTTCGAGAACTCATCAGATTGAAGAGCGACCGCGTTGAAGCTCGCAGCGTGGCCGTCCATGGTGAGGCCCATCTTCCCGGGCGAGGTCGCGTCAAAGGAGAAGTTCGAGAACCGGACCGATGCGAGCGTGCGGGCCTCAAGATCGTCAAAAAGGAGTGACAGCGCGGTATGCCCCTGAAGAAGCATCTTCCCGGTCTCGATTCGCGTATTCAAACGGGAAAGCTCCTTGATGGTCGCGGGCTGGAACGCTTCGCGGGATACCTGGAGGGATTGTTTTTTTGATGCTATCGATTGGAGGGTGTATGCGTGGAAAAGAAACACCCCAGCCGAAATGACGAGGATAATAACCATGATGACCCCGGCGATGGTGTTCACCAGGGCGATGGAATCGGACCCTTTGGGCTTTTCGCGCTCGACTTTGAGCGACGCTTTCGGTATGAAGGACGTCTTGACGCGCTCTTCCATCTATAAAGTGTATCACCGAAAGAAAAGGTTCAGTGCGTGGAAAGGGAACAACAAGTGGAATTCTAAGGCGCGCACGCGGATGTGGATGAGCGTCAGGGCTTCAAAGCCCGAAGTGCGAGTCCGATTGCCGAGGCGAGTGATGGTCCCGCACTCTTCAGCGTGTCTTCGATGAATGCGGGAGCTGACACATGGTCAAATGGGGTCGAGAGAACGATAGGAACATCAAAAAATCGTGCCACAACATCTTTGATTCCCTTCAGCGATGCTCCGCCGCCGACAAGAACGACCTGGGGAATCGCTTTCCCTTCCTTCCGTTCATAGGTAAGGAAGATGCGGCGCGCTTCTGAAAAAATATACTCGAGAGCGTTCGAACCTGCTTCGGAATCGACAAGGCCCTTCTCTCGTTTGATGATTTCTGCCTCTTTAAATGTACGGCCGGTGGATTTCGCTAAGGCGAGTGTCATGTCTTGTCCGCCTCGGTTCACGGTATGCGATATGTCGATGATGCCGAACTCAACCACATACACCCTGCTCGACGAGGCACCGAGGTCTATGAGCATCGTGGGTGCGGTCCCGTGTTCATAGGCCGCTCGCCCGAGCGAGAATGGCTCTATCTCATAGAAGCGCGGCGTCACCAGGGCGGCTTTGGTAACCGCTTCGAGCTTCGAAAGGGAGTCGTTCCGTATCGCGACCAAGAGCACATCGGTCGAATTGGCTTTGCGCTCGGCGACCGCGCTGCCGAGGAAGGATCTCTCTTCATCTGGTATCACGAACCAGTCAAGGGAAACCTCGCTGATAGGGACGGGGATGTACTTTCTCGCTTCGAGTGGAATCATGTTGCCGAGATCTTCTTTGTCCTTGGTGGGAAGCGTGATGACGGTTATGAGACTGGCCGACAGAGGAACCGAAAATCCTCCCTTCTTCGAAGAAACATTAGCCTCGCGCATGAGGTCTGTGAGAGCCTCGGCGGTCTTATCCGCAGACAAGGACACCGCTTGTCCTACATCAACGTCGGCGTAGGGACCCAAGGCTATCTCGCCATAAGTTTCGAGAATGGCTGAACCGTGGCGTTCGGTCAACTGCACGATCTTAATTGAAGATGTTCCGATGTCGACACCGATGACACTCTCACCTTCTCGCCCGCCGAAAGCGCCCGATACCTTAGAAAACACTTCTGTTAAGCCACCAAGAGGGAAACCCATGAATGCTATACTGCTCCGGAGTATAGCATGTCAGTACTGTCACAGATTGAGCGTCTCTTCTCGGATTTCCTCGACATGCTCCTGCCGCACTCTCCTGAGTCCGTCATCGCGCGAGCCTTTTCGGAGGAGACCTTGGAAAAATTGACACAGCCCGTCACGCATCTCCACGAACCTTGGATTATCGCGCTGTTCCCCTACTACAACCCAAAAGTTCGCGCGCTCGTAAAATCGATAAAATATCGCGGAGAACAAGGTCCGCTACCCGCTTTGGGCCGTGTCGTCGCGCGGGAAATAATGAATATCATAGGGGAGAAACGGAAATTCGATGACTGGAGAGATATCCTCATCGTGCCTATGCCGAGTTCCCCTTCGCGGCTCCGCTGGCGCGGATACAATCAGTCGGAGCGGATAGCGCTTGCGATACTGCCGAACCTCACCGAGAAAATAGAATACGCACCAGATGTTCTCGCGCGCATGAACCGTAAAAGCCAGGTAAAAATCCAGCGCGAGCGCAGACACCATAACATTCAGGGAGCATTCTTCGCCCTTCGCCCCGAGAAAATCCGCGGTCGATGCATACTCATCATCGACGACATCGTCGAGAGCGGCAGCACGCTCAAAGACGCGCGACGCGCCTTGATGCAAGCGGGTGCCACCGATGTCGCGGCGGTCGCCATCGCCCACTAGTGCGGGCCGGAGCGATGTTTCGCGCTTCGCGAAACCGCGAGGCGGGGTCGCAAAAAATTTCCACCAGCGACCAGATTTTCTTTGGCGTACTCGCCCTTAGAAAATCGAAGTGCTCTTGTAGCGGGAATGTATTGGTGACGCTCAGCGTGAGAGCGCCGCACGACCTGCAAACACAGCCTTCGCACCGAGCATCTCTTCGATGCGGAGGAGTTCGTTGTATTTCGCCGTGCGGTCGGTGCGCGATACGGAGCCTGTTTTTATCTGTCCTGTCCCAAGGCCAACCGCGAGGTGCGCGATAGTCGTGTCTTCGGTCTCGCCCGAGCGATGCGATATGACCGCCCGCCACCCTGCCTTGTGTGCCATGTCGACCGCGTCAATCGTTTCCGTCAAGGTTCCTATCTGATTCACCTTTATGAGGATGGCATTGGCCGCCTTTTCTTTGATGGCGCGCTCAAGAAATTTCACATTCGTGACGAGGAAGTCGTCCCCGACGAGCTGCACTCCAGGACCTAACTCCGCGGTGAGCTTCTTCCATCCTTCCCAGTCGTTCTCAGCGAGTCCGTCTTCTATCGAACGAATGGGATATTGTGTGCAGATTTTTTTATACCACTCGATCATTTCGTCGGCAGAAAATTTGACCTTCTCCATGCGAGACCAGTAGGAATCGTTTTCGAATAACTCTGACGCTGCAGAATCGAGCGCAATGACGATATCGGAACCGAGCTCGTACCCGGACTTTCCGACCGCGTCCGCTATGAGGGCAAGCGCCTCTTCGTTTCCTCCTTTCACTTGTGGCGCAAATCCGCCCTCATCGCCGACCAAGGTGCCATATCCTTTTTCCTTCAAAACATTCTTGAGGGAATGGAAGACCTCGACAGCCATACGCACTGCCCCGCTGAAAGACGACGCTCCTATCGGCATGACCATGAACTCCTGCACATCGATAGATTCCCAGTTGGTATGTGCGCCACCATTCAGAATGTTGACCTGTGGCACCGGAAGCACGAAATCGCGCGGCATCGAGGAGAGAGACCGCACATATTCGAAGAGCGGCTTCTTTTGGCTCACCGCAGCCGCTTTCGCCACGGCCAAGGACACCGCCAGAATGGCGTTCGCACCAAGCCGAGCTTTGTTTTCAGTTCCATCGAGCGCAACCATAGTGAGGTCGATTTCGCGCTGCATCGATGCATCTTTTCCGAGGACCGCCTTTGCCAGTTCGCCGCGAACATTCAGGACGGCTTTTGTGACACCCCTGCCTCCGTATCGCTCCGCGTCACCGTCCCGGAGCTCGATTGCTTCATGTGTTCCGGTCGATGCCCCCGACGGTACCGCCGCGCGACCCATCGTGCCATCATCGAGGATGACATCCGCTTCGACGGTGGGATTCCCACGGGAATCAAGTATCTCGCGTGCTTCGACTCGGGAGATGTTCATTACCGCTAGTGTACTCCGTTGTGAAGTTTGGCGGTAGACATTGGTCTGCGTCCGCTTTGCGGATGCTCCGCCAAACTCTACAACAGGGTGTAGCAGAGGGAGGTTTTCAGCTACAATGCGGGCAATGAAGCGCTCGCCATTCGTTCTCGTCGTCTTGGACGGCTGGGGGTTCCGTGAATCAGAAAAAGATAACGCCATCGCGGAAGCGGACACGCCGTTTTTCGACAGCATGATGCAGGAGTATCCGCACTCACTCCTCACCGCGAGCGAAGAAGCGGTCGGGCTTCCGAAGGGTCAAATCGGCAACAGCGAAGTCGGACACATGACCATCGGCACTGGCCGCGTGATGGATGTCGAACTCGTACGCATCACGAAAGCGATAACTGACGGCGAGTTCGCCCAGAACCCTGCGTTCGCCGAACTCTTTGCACAGGTGAAGAAATTCGGTTCGACCTTGCATGTGTACGGGCTCGTGAGTCCGGGCGGAGTCCATAGCCATGAAGAACACCTCTATGCATTCCTCAAAGCAGCGAAGGAAGGCGGCATCGGCACGGTCGCCATTCATGCATTCGCTGACGGGCGAGATGTCGCACCGCGCTCGGGAGTCACATCCTTAAAAAAACTCGAGAGCACTATCGCGACCTTGGGCATCGGCGTCATCGCAAGCCTCTCCGGACGCTATTTCGCGATGGACCGCGATAAGAATTGGGATAGAACCGCAAAAGCCGAACGCGCCATCATGCAGGCCGAAGGGAACACCATCCGTAACCGCGCGCCTTCTGAAGTCGTTGCCAAACTCTACGAAGAAGGAAAAGTGGACGAACATCTAGAGCCGATGGTGTTCGAGGATGAAAGCGGCACGACATACCCTCTCCGCGAAAACGACGGCATCTTTTTCTTGAACTTCAGAGCTGATCGTGCTCGCCAGCTTTCGGAGCGCGTTCTTGAAAAAAAGAAAGGCATGAATCTCTTCTTTGCGACCATGACGGAATACGACAAGGGTTACGACGCTGTTGTTGCGTTCCCTCCCCTCTTTTTCGACACGACGCTCGCGGCAGAAATAGCACGCGCCGGTTTGCAACAGGTTCACATCGCGGAGACGGAAAAATATGCTCATGTAACTTACTTTTTCAACGGAGGCCGCGAGGAACCCTATGAGAATGAAACGCGCATCCTCATAGAGAGCCACAAGGATGTACCGACGCATGACCTCGCGCCAGAAATGCGCGCAAAAGAGATAACGGACAAAGCCGTCGAACGCATCGAGGCAGGAGACAGCGATTTCATAGTCATTAATTATGCAAATGCCGACATGGTTGGACATACGGCGGTCAAGGCGGCCTCGATACTGGCAGTCGAAGCCATCGACCGAGCGCTTAAGCGCTTGGTAGAAGCCGTCCTTGGGAAGGGCGGCGTCGCACTTATCACCGCTGATCATGGAAATGCCGAGATGAGCGTCGATCCGGAAACCCATGAGCAGCACACTGCACACACCACAAACCCGGTCCCCTGTATCGTGACAAAAAAAGGCATCTCGCTTCAGGACGGCTCCTTGGCAGATGTGGCGCCGACCGTCCTCGAACTCATGGGGCTTCCGAAGCCTTCTGCTATGACCGGCGTGAGTCTTATTCGAACTTCTGACGCGGTTCGATAACAACCGAAGTTCAGGGCGCAAGCGGTAGGGCGCCTATCTAACGGGGTATACCGCGTAATTAGTTCTTCAAATCCTTTTGTGCGATGCGATACTCCTTGTGGAGAAGCACTAGGTCGTGACGCATGCGTCTGATAAGAGCAATTTCAGGTACGTGGTCGGACTGCTCACCAGTTCCAACACACGCAACTAATTTTTCTTCAATAAATCCAAGCGCGGTTGTCAGCACGGCAAAATAATCTTCGCTTTTGATATGAAAGGCAAGCCTGAGTCCGTCGTCAACTGGCGCGTCACGAATAACCCATACAATCGGCGTCAGAGCGTACGGGGTCGAGACAGTGCTCATGTTGTTGCGTACGTGCACGGCATGCTCATAAATGCATCTTTAGTTACTATTACATGATCAACCAGTTGCACTCCTAGTAATTTTCCTGCCTCAATAAGTTGCTTGGTCACTGCCACATCAGCAGCAGATGGGTCAGTGACCCCCGACGGATGATTGTGGACCAAAATCAGAGCCGTAGCGGCATGTTCAATAGCGGGTTTAAAGACCTCGCGCGGGTGCACAATGTTGGTGTCGATAGTGCCAATAGAAATCACTTCGTCATGGATCAACTTGTAGTGACTATTGAGGTACAGTCCGCGCAAGTGTTCCTTAGTAAGCATCTGCATGTCTCGCGTATGATCAAACACATCACGCGCAGTACGAATGGTCGGTGTGCCATTTTCATTTTTTGCAAAAAACCGACGCCCCAGTTCCGCACATGCAACAATCTGAGCGGCTTTCCCCAGTGGAATCCCCAAATCAGCAGCAAGTGCGTTTGGGTCGCGCTGACTTGCGAGGCTCCGCACCCCGTACTCTTGAATGATGCGATTAGCCATCGAGAGTATCCCCTCCTTGATTGTGCCGGTGTTTAAGACAACTGCCAACAGTTCTGCAGTCGACAAATGTTTGGTCCCGACGCGCACGAGTCGTTCCCGCGGACGATCATCATTCGGCACATCGTGGATGGTGAGAACGTACTGCCGCTCAGCATGCGTCAGCACAAGTGGCGCTCCTGCAGTTCTGGTATACAGTGCGTCCTTGTTCATACGTATGCTTAGTGTAGCAGAGGTTTAACCTCGCATTAATGATACGTTATGAAAAGTATCAACCTACAAAGTCAATAGATGTTTCTCCTCTTGCAGTTTAAATGAGTTACCTACGAGGTAACTCATCGCGTTATCCAAAAAGTTCAGCGTGAGTTCCGATGAGCATGAAGTACACAAGATCGTCAGCAATTGGCTCATAGATGATGCGCCAATCGCCAGTCACGTTGATAGAGCGGTACCCAGCATACTCACCATGAAGTGCGTGGTTGTCGAGGATCGGGTTGAACGAATCCTTGAGAAAAAGATCACGCCGCGCCCTGAAGGCGCGGCGGATTTTGGGTGAGAGTTTCTTTATGCGTTTTACGAAATCCCTGTGAAGGACTATTCTCATAGTCCAAGACACGCATCCATCTCAGCAGAAGAGGAAAAGACCGATGAAACATTCTTCCCCTTTTTGAAATCGTTGCTCGCAGTTCGAAGCGCCCGCGCAGTGCGAGCATTTGGCACCTCGCCACGTACAATACCAACACGATATTCTCCTTCGGCAAATGCCTCGGTCGCCTTCTTCAAAAATGCAGCAAAGGGCACACCCTCGGCTTTTGCCCGCTTCATTGCTTTTGCCTTAATCTTGGGGTCAATATTGAATACAATTTGAGTTACCATGCATATAGTCTAAACCTATACTAAATATATGTCAATGCGTGGTTCCTACTCCGTAATGACCCGCAACACCTCCTCTACGGTGGTGGAAAAATGGTGTCAGGTACCTTCTCTTTGGCGGAAACCCATGAGCAGCACACCGCACACACCGCAAACCCAGTCCCCTGTATCGTGACAAAAAAAGGCATCTCGCTTCAGAACGGCTCCTTGGCAGATGTGGCGCCGACCGTCCTCGAACTCATGGGGCTTCCGAAGCCTTCTGCTATGACCGGCGTGAGTCTTATTCGAACTTCTGACGCGGGGCTCGATAACAACCGAAGTTCAGGGCGCAAGCGGTAGGGCGACGATGAAGTGTGTTCCGACACCCTTGATGGATTCAACCGAGATGCGACCTTTCATGGCTTCCACGAACTGTTTTGTTATCCAAAGCCCAAGACCGGTTCCCACCTCTTGTCGTACTCGCTCTCCGGGAACCCGATAGAACTTCCCAAAAAGTTTCGCCTGCTCTTCCGCGCTCATGCCGATGCCAGTGTCCGACACGCGGAGCGTGAACATCGCTCCGTCGACTGCGCCTGAAACCGCGATTTCTCCTTTATCCGAATATTTAACGGCATTCGAGACGAGGTTCGTAACCACTTGCCGGAAACGGTCTTCGTCTGCACTCACCTTGACCCCCTCGGGGAGAGCGACCGAGATTGAAACCCCTTTCGCGCGCGCTCCAAGCTGCATCCCATCGCACACAGCAGAAACGACTTGGCGCGGGTCGAAAGCTTTTATGGTGAACGCGAAACGGCCCTGCTCGATTCGCGTGACATCGAGGATATCGGCGATGAGAAGGTTCAGGGCTTGCGCTGCCTGATCGATGCGCTCAAGTATCTCGGGCGCCGCCGGTTTCCCCGGTGCGGATTCCTTGAGCTCGGCAGCGTATCCGCGAATGATGGTGACGGGAGAGCGGAGTTCGTGAGATACCATAGAAACGAAATCATCCTTCAGCTGGTCGACTTCCTTCAGGCGACGATACAGTTCGGCATAATCGATGATGCGGGCATGATAGAAAAATAAGAGAAGAAGGAAGAGAAGGATGCCGACCAAGATAAAGATGCTTGTTTTGATGCTTCCGGCAATCTGACTATCGGCTTCGGAGAGGGTCTGTCGCGTCATGACAACACCGAGGACGGTTTCATCGGGACCGGTTATGGCGCGCACCGTTCGGAAAAACCTTTCGCCGCTTTGGACTTCCTCTACGGTGAAAGAGTTATTCGGGTCGGACACGGCCAAGGAGAGTACGAAGTCATCCCCCGCGAGGTTCGTACCGATGCGTTCATCCGCGAGTGAGGTCACAATGACCCATCCGTTCGAGGTATTACGCACGATTTCAAACTCCACGATGGTTGGGTTCCTCTCTGTGAGACCCTCCATGTACGAGCGCAGGCGCGGCGTGTCATCTATGAAAAGAGCCGCGAGCGGAGCGAACGCGTCTTGGAGCGAACCCACGCGCACATTCACCAAACGGTCTTGCGCATCACGGGCGATTTTCGCGAATTGGGTGGCGGTAAAGAGAAAAGACGCGAATATGGCTACCGCGACGAAGATGGTGAGCCACACCTGCGGATTGGCCTTGAGTTTTTCCGTGGCCCGCGTGAGTGAACGCGAGTCGAGTATCTTCATGCAGATGCTGTCGGGCCAGTGGGAGGCGCGCGTCGAGCGCTTAGGATGGTGACGGCCGCGACTCCGAAGATAAGAAGGAGCGCGATGCCGATGACGACAAGATTATTTTCAAGAACATCGAGCGGATTCACATCAGGCGTTTCAGCGATAAGCAGTGGGGTGAAAGCGGCGGCTTGGGCCTCCTTCACGAACGGAACCGCCGGGCTCTTAGCGATTATCTTTCCTCCCGCGTCGACGGTCGCAACATAGAGCTCGTGGCTTCCGTCAGGAAGTTCGGTATTCAAAGTGTAGGACCATGCACCGCTTATGCCAGCCTTCACGGTTACCACGATCGGAGTCGAGAAAATGTAAAGCGTGACGAAACTGTTCGGCAGGGCCCGCCCGGAGAACGTCATTTCTTCGCGGAATGACGGCAGGCCCTCGTTAGTCGGGGCGGCGGCTGCCAGGCTCGTCGAGGCGATGAGCGGTATCAGGCGGACGTTGATGGAATGGACTTCGAATACGGTGTCCACTTCCTCCCCTGCCGTGCGAGGCGACTCGACCGGCACTTGCGCGTTCGACTTCGAATAAACATCAAGGCCGAGGAGTATCCTCTCGCCGTCCGTGAGCAAGCTACCGGCCGTAAAGGCATTCAGAGGGTCCGTATTGTAGATGTGCTTCTCGTCGTAATCCGAAACGCCGTCGCGATCGGTGTCTTTGTAGAGGTCGAGTCCGCCACGAGACAAGAATTCTTCGCGCACACTCGTCAAAATTTCCGTGTTGTCCGCGACGACCGAGGTCACCGCACGCGCGCTCGGTGAAAGGTCGACCGTGGCGCCCGTCTCGTCCTTTATCAGGAGTTCGATATCAGCGAGAGAAGACTTCAGAACTGGCTCCAGGTGAGATAGGCTTTCCTGGTCCACATTTCCGGACGCGATGGAAGAGCGCACATCCTCTGAAATCTGATTCTGCTTCTTCGCAACTTCTTGCCTAAGTTTTACAAGGCGCCTCTCCCTCTCAACCGGATCGAATGCATTGACCGGTTTCGACCCGCCTTGCCCTTCCGATCTCGAAGCAGCTTTGTTGATGGCATCGTCCACTTGTTGCGAAACCGTGGTTCTTACTTGAACCTCTATGCGCCGCATTTCCTGCTGAAGCTGTCGGAGGGATGCGCCGATGTTCTGCAATTGATTCTGCGGCTTCTCGGCGGTGACGGCCTTTGCGGGTTCCATGTTTTGCACTGCGGGGACAGGCGCCGGCAGAGGGGCAACCTTCGTTTCGGTGGTGGTATCGACGAGAGTCCGCGTCGCGGACTCATTCGGCTGGACGGAGGTAACGGTCGACGCCGGAATAGAGATTGGCTCAACTTCCTTTATCGAACTCGTGGTGCCTCCCGAAGAGGTCGTGGTCTCCTGAGTGACCGTCAGGGGTTTTTCCCATTGTCCTTTATCCTCGGGGTTATAGCTCGACGGTGGCGGATTGTCTCCATATACCGACGGAGTACTGGTGGCGTCGGCGCTACTCACCGGGTTCGTCGCGTATACGAAAGAACCAAAGACGACCGCCCCAATACCAGCGAGCGCAAAAAGATGGGTCCTCATTATTATCATCGTAGCACCAGCCCGGAGCCCAGATGGTGCAATGATGCAACCGTGTGGACACGCGCGATGCCAAAAATGCGGTGTGTTTACGAAAAATCCGAACCGATTTCACCAAAAACTGACTCGGCGGGCGGAAACTTGTCCTGAGCTTGCCGAAGGATTTCCCCTACACACCCCTTCCGCCCGCCTCGGTCTGTGACGCTTCCGGAATGGACGATTTTCCTTCAACTTCGTTCAGGATGGTGAGCTTATCGAATTCACAAGTTTTTCTTTGTTTACCCTGAGTTTATCGAAGGGGCGGTAAATTTTTTTAACCATTAAACAAGAGTTGTTCCCCCTATTCCTGTTCCAGAAATTATAATGTTTTTGTTCTTCATATTTTATTTCAACAAATCATCGAGCTCACAAGAAAGCAGGGCTGACTTATTGAGCAGGATTTCCTCCTTCTGGTTCAGTTTATCGGCTGTCATTCGGATAACCTTTGTGACAATGCCGTCGCCAAGCATTACATGGTTTGTTTTTTTGAAGTAATTTTCGGTTTTCTGATAGAACAGGGTTGCATACTGCTTCAGTTTATCTTTCGGCGTAACCACAGAACTTACTCCATCACTCGTAAATTCGATTTTATCCTCCAATTTTTTATCTGCTTCAGTTGGCACATTTACATCGCTGAAGATAACCCAGTAGTCGCTCATGATGTATCTTATACGAACAGACTTTCCATCCTCAGTATTGTAGGTAAAGGTGAATGAAAAGTTACTAGTCTGAAAATGCTGGTGTATCCGTATACCGGCTAGCGTGGTAACGGTATGTATTTTGTATTCTTCCAGAAGTCGCAAGTAACTCTCTCGCCACGTCTCGAGCCAGCTATCAAACTGAAATGGATTTTCAAAAAGATATTTAAGATCATTCTTCAGACAATCGTCCATTTTTTCGTAATTAAGTAAATCTATAGTGAGCGTGTCAAAAAGAGTTTTTACATCTGACATTTCCTTGTTTTTTTCTTTCAATTTTGCATTAAGGTAGTCAAAATCAGGCGTGATCTTTGGTTTTCTGCTCATATACCAGAGTAAGTCGTAAACATCTCTGCCTTTGTAGTCGTAGATATTTTTATTCACTCCTCGCTGCTCGCGAAGGAAAATCGCGGCAATTTTGCTCGCCATAAGTGCGCCCATGTTGTACGTCAAAACCACAAATGAAATCTGCCCGTGATTGATGGGTCTGCGTTCTGTGACAGTCTTTTTAGCCACAAAGCAATTGAGATCAATCTTTACATGTACCTGTTTTGATGTATGCCCAAAATCTAGCACGTCTCCAACGTTGAATTTCAGAAGCAAACTTCTAGTTGAAATTGATTTCGCAGTGAGAAAATCCGCGGTGGCCCCGTATTTATTTGAAAAATGTACCTTAACTTCCATACCTAATTTCTCCAAAAAATCCTTATCAACTTCGTCTGCCACTTCAAAATCCAAGTCTACTGACATGCGATCGAGTCCGTGAATAATACGAAGCGCCGACCCTCCATACATTACCCACTTGCTGTATTCCGGATGGTGATAAATAAAGTCAAGAACATAATACTGGAGCGCCTCCTTAAGCTTATTCTGACTAACATCGGCACTTAACTTACCGTATCTGGCGAGTTCATCGAGTTCATTCTTTAAGATGGCAATTATCTGCTCACTCATAGATATGTGTTTTTAACTTTTCATAAAATTTGTTTCTCTCCGCTTCATTAATTTCGTTAATATCTATTCGCAACTCCTCGACCATTTTTCCAACCTCTTCGAGGCGGACACCTCGAAACTGGCGCGTTCTGAAATAGAGAAGATCAAATAATGCTTTGGACGGTGAAGCGATGTAAAAATCAAACTTTCCTTTTGCCAGAGAGAAATCCGAGAAAAATTCTTTGTTGATCGACTGATATCCAAAATTGCCTGCCTTTGTCTGGTACTCTCTGGTTACTTTACGCGTGACTGATGTGACTGAATGTATCGCTTCTGTAGTAAGATTATAATACTGGAGAGCCGCCCACGAGCTGACATACGAGGGAGTGCGGATAATGTTGGCAAGATAAAAAGAATAGGAAACATCATTCCTGTTTTTATCGAAAAAATCTGCAGAGATGTACAGCCCATTTTTAAGGCGATAAATTTCTTTATATTTCAAAAAACGACTAATGTAGGTGTTAATCGTAGAGTCCTTAAGCCCCAACTGTAGCCCGAGCTGGTACACGGTGTTCTTGCCGAAATGGGGTAAAGATTTGAGCTGTTCTAAAAGGTTATTCTTGCTTTTCATAATTATGACAATAGTGTATCATATGTGAAATAGCCTTGTCAATAAGGTGGAAACTATAGACCGTGGATCAATATTTTTTCACTAACACTAAATGCCCCAAGATGATTCAAGTTTTTCTTTGGCCGGGGTTCGGGGACGGCTTAAATTAAAGGTTCCTGAAACCTTTTCCCCACCTCTCGAGTCACTTCTCAATTTCGAGTAACCCCAGCTTCACGAGGCGCGAACGAATGGCACCAGGCTGGCGCCCGAATGCGCGCGCAATCACAGCGGGCTTCTCTCCTTGTTTGAAACTATTTTTAAGGTCAATATCTTCTTCCTTTCCCCACGGACGGTACGCATTCGGATATTTTTCTCGGATAGTATCGAGTGAGCGTTTGGGAATGGACGCATCTTTACGCAGTTTATACTCCTTCTTTTTTGCTTGGGTTGGTTCCTTCCCGCCCAAAGCGCGAACGAAATTAGAGTGCATTGATTCTTGTTCCTCGGCATCCATTCGGGAAAACGCTTCTTGCGCTTTAGCTGAACGTTCCCGGAATTCCTTGTCTGCTTCGCGTATCTCTGGATGTACTTCGAGCGCGCGGCCATTCAACCCTGCAAGAAAAAGTCCAGAGAGTGTGCGGACGCGCGAGAGCGCAACGTACCCTTGACCATACTCAAATGTTTGGGAGAGATCCATATGTGCCGCGTCAAGCGACATGCCTTGGCTTTTGTGTACGGTCATCGCCCACGCAAGTCGGAGCGGTACCTGAATAATGCGCGCAAGCGCTCGGCCGTTTTCCTCGATACGCCATTCAGTTGGTTCTGCCGAAATCTGCGTTCCACGATGAGTCTTAACGACAGGAAAGCCGGTCTCGTACTCAAATTCCACGATGGTTCCAAGTGTTCCGTTCACATAGCGGTGCGTCGTGGCGTCATTTCTCGTGAACATAACGCGCGCACCTTCTTTGAGTACGAGCCGTTCTGGCGAGAGGCATCCGCGTACAAGCGTTCTGATTAGTTTTTCTGATCCGGTAGAGGTCATTTCAAATACGTGAGGGTCTGCCGAGAGTTTTGCCAGCTCTGCGTCGTTGATATGGTCCACGTCAATGTTGTGTGCGTACAGTTGTGTGATGCCGTCTTTGGCACGCGGGGCGTAGCGCGTCCGAAGCAAAGCGCGATGTTCGGGAGCAACCTCACCACGTCGAACCGCTGAAAGAAATTCCAGAAATAACGCATCCTCTTGTCTATGTTGTTCCGAGAGGTAACACACGAGCGGGTTGAGCGACTTCCATGCGGGCGAGTGAAACGCGAATTTTTCAATCGTGCTCTCGTCAAAACTGCCTTGCGTATCATCGAAATCTCGTTTTGACACCGGCGGGAGTTGGAAAAAATCTCCGACAACAACAACTTGCAGGCCGCCAAAGGCGGCCTGATTCTTGCGAATTTCCCGGCACACGGCGTCTACCATAGAAAGAGTACGTCCCGAAAGCATAGAGACTTCATCAATAATGAGAACATGTGCCTCCGCGATTCGAGGGGCAACACGCTTGTTACTTGCGATAGCGTCAAGGTCATATGGCGAAAGATAGCGTTTTATACCGATACCACTCCACGAATGAATAGTGAATCCACCAATATGCGTTGACGCAATGCCGGTTGAGGCCGTTATAGCTGGCTCTATGCCCCTTGCACGTAACCAGCGCACATAAGCATTTACGATGTGTGTTTTCCCGCTTCCGGGTTCACCGGTGAGAAATACATTTGCTCCAGTTTTGAGTATGGTGAGCGCCTGTTCCTGTGTCATTACGCTATTGTATACGAAGTCATCACAATAAAGTCTCTCTTAGCGGTGTGTTTACGAAAATATCAGAACCGATTTCGCCAAAAACTGACTCGGCGGGCGGAAACTTGTCCTGAGCTTGCCGAAGGATTTCCCCAACACCTCTTCGAGTCTGAAGACTCGTCAGAGTCTGAACGACCCCCGCCGAAAGAAATAAGGCACGGAAATGGGAACGGTCACGATTTTTTAGGTCGCCTTGCAGAACGACGGGTAGATTCAAGTTTGTATTTTTATATCATCGCATCGACCCAGCGATCCTTTCCATGGGGTACACCCTTGTTTAACGAGGTGCGAAGTGTCGATACATCGTTGTCTTTGTCGGACGTATTGATTCAGGAACGGTATCCGTGCGGAAACAATAATCGTGACTGTCCCTAATTCCTCTATTTCTCTTTCGGAAGCGGAAGTTTCTATTTGCGGAGAGGCCATCGGCTCTGAGAGTCTCAGGCTCGAATGAGGTGGCGCCGAGGAGATTCGCCTACAAGTTTCTCCTCGCCGTCGCTCGTCGAACTCGCAGGCCACCCCTCGCGGTTTTGTCTGCTGACAAAACATCGCTGCGGTCTTCGAATCCCACACGCAATGCACATTGGTGCATTGCTCCTCTCCGCTCAAGAAAATTGCCCCATACGGGGCGTATTTTCTACGAGCGGAGAGGGTAGCGTCGAGGAGATTCGGCTATCCGTCGTTTTCTGCTGAAAACGCGGACAGCCCGGCCTCGCGCCGTCGCGCTCCGGCCTTCGAATCCCACCTCTGCTCGCAACGACGCCTCGCGCAAACGGCTCCCAGCCGTTTTTGCGAGTCGTTGCGGTGTGTATTGGACAAAGTTCGAATGTATTTTGAGTTGAACCCTGATTCCGACTAATCGCACGCGCGGAGCGCGTGGTGGCTTGAAACTGCCTCGTACGCTCCGATTGCGTGGTGATGCTAACCAATGCGCTTCGGACACGCTCGCGGACTCGCGTGTGCAAAAACAAAAGAATTTCCTTGCATTTTCCTCGCGTCTCCTCCCCCCACCCCTCCACCGCGAAGCGGAAAAAGAAATGGAAAGGAAATTTTTGGTTTTGCTTCGCCGTTTCAGTCTCCGAAAAGAGCACTATTAGTTTATCACTTTTGGTTGCTCTTTTCTCCGCCATCACGGCGACCGAGGCGCTCCCGTATCCTCGTTTGGTGGTAACTCCAACCTCCGCGAACCACACACAAACGCCTACGCATAGCCCGCTCGCTTCGCTCGTGTCGGCTGCTTCGGCGTTGTGTGCGTTCGTTTCCGGCTTCGAGAGAGTTTAGTGGTATCTCAAAGAATTATGGATTGTGCTAGGCACAAGCAAATCTATATGTGCTGTCACGGATTTTTTTCTGCTGAAAAAGTCCGCGACCCCACCTCGCGCCGTCGCGCTCCGGTCTTGCGAAGCTCCAAGTATTCGCTTCTCACCCCACCCGCCCTGTGCGTGCGCGACAATCCCCGCCGTTTTGAAGAAACATTATAAAACGGTGGGGGTTGCTCCCTAGATCAAATCTTTCGTGCATCATATGCGAAGTGGAGTACCGCTTGTCTTTGCCTTGGTCTACAAAAAATATCACTTGCTCGGCAGTTTTTCGCTATTTGTGATGTATGTCTGGTAATCGCTCGCCATCTTTTTTTTCGGAAGTCCGCCGTGCGGGAGGAATGCGCGATTGAACTTACTCATACCTCAACGCGTCAATCGGATTTTTGCGACCAGCTTGACGGGCTGGGTAAATTCCGAAGACGAGTCCGGCTACAGTTGATACTCCGAGACCAAGAATTACGGCCGAGATCGGGAACGCAAATACCCAACCGATTGATGCAGAGAAAGTTGAAAGGACGAAATAAATAAGACCTACGGTAGCTGCTCCTACGATGATGCCTATTATGCCACCAATAACCGTGAGCAACACCGACTCTATAAGGAACTGTAGGAGGATATCGTTATTTGTCGCCCCCACCGCTTTCCGCAATCCTATTTCTCTAGTCCGCTCGGTTACTGACACGAGCATGATGTTCATAATGCCGATACCGCCGACAATGAGCGAGATGGACGCGATTGCCGCAAGAAAGAGCGTGAGTATTGAAGTGATGTTTCCCAAGAGCGAGAGAATATCTTCTTGTGTTCGAATAGTGAAATCGTCCTTGTCGGATGTTGTTATGCTGTGATTCTGGCGCAACACCGAAGCAATACGAGTCTTTACAAATTCTACTTCATACTCAGGATTGGCTGCTATCTGGATGTTGTTAAGGTACGAGATACCGAGCATCTGCTTCTGCGCAACCCCAAGAGGGATAATCACAAGATCTCCTTGATCCACTCCAAAAGCTCCGGTGCCACCTTTACTGAGAACACCGACAATGCGGAAAGAAATATTTTTAACTCGTATGTTTTTGCCCAGAGGATCTACCGTGGTACCAAAGAGGGTGTTGGCGAGCGTCGGCCCTATGACTGCTACACGGCTTGCAGAAACTATATCTCCTTTTGATAAGACGCGTCCCGTTCCTACCTCCATATTACGGACCGAAAAGAAATCCTCGCTCACCCCCTGATAACCCACTGTCTTATTATTGTTCCCGTACACCGCCTCGGCTTGACCGCGAACTTCCGCTGCAACGCCACTGATAGATGGCTCGCGTGAAAGTGCATCAATATCTCTTTGTTGCAATGTCGTGATGATAATTCCTTGGGCCGAGGCGGGTGAAGAAAATCCTCTACCACTCGGCGCTCCTGGTACGACAAAAAGGAGGTTTGAGCCGATTCCCTGCACTTGGCCGAGAATAAGATTCTGTGCCGACTGACCGATAGACATGAGAATAATTACTGAAGCGATACCGATGATAATGCCGAGCATCGTGAGTATGGTTCGCATCTTGCCATGCGTGAGCGAGCGAGTTGCGGTTTTGAATGCATCAGAGAAAAGCATAAATTTATTTTAAGTGTTGCGTGGATTGGCGATTTGTGACAACTCTGTCGCTTTCGACTAATCCATCTTTAATGCGGATAATCCGATTTGCAAATTCAGCAGTTTGAGTTTCGTGGGTCACGAGCACAATCGTACGACCTTTTTTATGTAACGCGTCTAATACCTCCATCACCTGCAATCCAGACTGCGAATCTAAATTTCCAGTCGGTTCGTCGGCAAAGATAATATTAGGATCTGTAACAAGTGCACGCGCTATTGCAACGCGTTGTTTCTGGCCACCCGAAAGTTTCCCAGCCTCCGTATGTAATTTTTCTGCAAGTCCGACAGAGCGTACCGCTTCCTCAATACATTCCTGTCTCTTTAAATGAGAAATATCTGAATAGAGAAGAGGTATCTCAACATTGTCGTATACTGTTAGGCGTGAAAGTAGGTTGAACGCTTGAAAAACGAATCCCATATCTTTATTCCGCACATGCGCCAATTCGCGGTCGTCCATATCATTAATGCTCTTTCCAAAAAATGTATATGAACCACCGGTCGGACGATCAAGAAAACTCAAAATATGGAGCAATGTTGACTTTCCCGATCCACTCGGACCCATAATAGAGACAAACTCTCCTTTTTTAATGGAAAAAGTTACGCCGCGCAGCGCCCGAGTCGTTGTTTCTTCCCCCACATATTCTTTTTTGAGATCTTTAATATCTATCATTTTTGCAATTATTTTTGTTTGAGTCCAATATTAAGTACTTGTTGTCCTTCGGAAACACCGAAAATAACCTCAACATTTCCATCTCGATCTTGAAGGCCGAGCGTCACCGGAATATCTTTAACTACATTGTTTTCTACAACTTGAACAAATGTGCCGTCGTTATTCTGTAAAATCGCATATTGAGGGAGGCGGAGCACATTGTCTTTGTACCTCGTTTTTATGTCTATGTTCGCGGTGAGTCCACTTTTTATGCGCGGGTCTGCTTTATCCAACGCAATCTTTATCTTATACCCCACGACCCCTTCACTTGTCGTCTGGGCTGGGTCGATATAGAAGACCGAGCCCGTAAACGTCTCGTTGGGGAATGCGTCGAGTGTCATAGTGATTTTATTACTGAGAGATACCTTCCCCACGTCGGTTTCTGATACTAAGGCGTCCACTTCGAATGCGCCCTGCGAGATGATGGAAATAAGCGTTATTCCGGGCGAGGCGTATTGCCCTACTTTCGCATCAAATTGGGTAATAACCCCGCTTATGGGTGCCACAATTTGAGAATTTTGGAGTTTTGATTGAGCGCTTTGGACTTGTGCATGGGCATTTTCTACTTGTGCCTGTTGGGCTTGTATGTCTTGGGGAGTAGAACCGGCTTTTTTTAGATCAAGCTGTGCTTGCAGTTGCGATACAGTTAGTTTTTGCGACGCAATATTCTGTGCCACCGTATTAAGATTTTTTGAAGCAGTGTTCACTCCATTGATGGCTATAGTTAGATTCGCTTTATATGAGGCAAGTGTATCTGCGGTAAGCCCCGGCGCAAGATCAAGCGTTTTTGAAATGCTATTCAATAATGCACTTATCGACGTGAGATAAGTAACTCCATCTCGGAGTAGGACATCAAGCGAAGTATTTGTTTGATTGTTGACGGTTATCTCCGATTGCCACTTATTAAGGGCTTCCCTGACCGATATACGTTGAAATTCAGCATCGTTCTGAGCTTGGCTGTTAGCTGTTAGATAGGTAAGCTTTGGATTGGAAGTCTCGCTGTTCGAAAAGAACCGATCAAGCTGCACTCTGACCGCATCATTTGCTTTTGCATAACTATCAGCAGATATATCACCGATACTCTTATACATATTCACAAGATCCTGCCCTGCCTTATCAAGCGATGCTTGTGAAGCGGCTATATCCTCTGGGCGCGTTCCTGCCTGTAAACCTTGGAGCTTCGCTTGCTGGGCACTCACATTTGCTTGCACTTGCTGTACTTGGGCATACAAGTCGCTCGTATTAAGTTCAGCAAGAACTTGTCCCTTGCTCACGTTTTTACCGACAGAAAAGTTAACGCGTGCTATGTTTCCGCTATTGCTAAAACCAAGAGACACGCTCGACACAGGCGTCGTATTTCCGGTGACCGATACCGTTTCTATTACAGATCCCAGCTCAACGGTTACAAACTGATAGACAGGAGTTTTTGGCCACAGGGAGTATCCTCCGATTCCCACAACGACCAATACAACGGCACCAATGATGATTTTTATGCGGCTAAGTTTACGAAGCCATTGAAAGAGTAATGAAATTATATTTGGCATAGTATTAATTTTTAATTGAAAATCCCTGCGCTATTTTTTGCGTCTATTGTCTATTGTACCAAGCTCGTACCTAGAATTCTTATATTATAACATGCTATAAAAATACTTACATCTTTCTCGAATCATATGCCCAGTGGAGAACAGCCTGTCTTTGCCTTGGTCTACAAAAAATATCACCTGCTCGGCAATTCCTTGCAATTTGAGTTATGTGCCTCGTCATCGCTTTCCATCGCTTAATCTGTCTTTCGTCGTCTTCGTTTCGTCTACCCATGTAGTACCGACAGTACCACTGGAACCAACCTCTAGGGTCTTGGTCGCGGATCCACCCTTTTCTCCTCCACTCCGCCAAAGACTGTGAGGCGTGCACGCCAAAATAATTTAACTTTTTATCAGGTTTATCTATGCCAAAAGGCAAAAACTTCGCACGAGTGAACCAATCCTTCGGAAATTCTTTTTGACAATCTCGCATATACCGTCCACCAAATACCCCGAGGGCAAACATTTGTTTTGGGGTAAGGTCGGGTTTAAATCGAGAATCAAAGTTTCTGCCCATTGGTTCGGAGAGGGTGTATTGATACCCTTTCTGCATCAAATCGCTCACTGTGATTTCCTTTGTCATGTTACGTTTTTATATGTTCTACTACTTTAATCATTTCTACTTTACATGGCCACTAGTAATACGCATACCCCATTTTGAAGCAGAAGAATTACGATACTCCTTTGATAAAAATATTTGATAGGTTCCAAAGACTGCCGTTATAATAGTTGCAAAAAACTTATAGACAATCCAAGTCTGCTGGGAGTACACGTGCCAAATAAGTTCATTTGATAGTGCTAACAAGAAAAACATAACCATCCAGCGCATAGATAAAATTTTCCATCCTTCATCGGACATGTCAAAAAGATTAGCAAAAAGTGGTTTTAGTAGTCCTTTACCCTTTATCAATCCTCCGAGCAATAGTAAAAAGAAGAATCCATTATAAATTGTATCTTTTACGATAAATATGTACGGCTGATTAAAGAACACAGTGAATAGCCCTAAAACTATAACGAACCCCCCAGCAATCATTGGGAAAAGCGCGAAACGCTTTTGCTTACTGTAAGCCGTAAAAAGAGCGAAGATTGTTGCCAAAGTAAAAAGAGCTGTAGAAATGACGAATCCATTTTTATTTTCCTCTAGTAATTTAAGTGCTATAAAAAACAGTACGATTGGCCCGAATTCAACAGACCAGTTGATCCAAATATTTTTATTCATAATCTATTTTATTGGTGGTAATGGGAAAAATATACTTGTATGTTTTTTGTATTCAGCAAATTCCGGATTTTCCTCCATCTTTTTTTCGAGCATGGGAATACCTGAAACTTTAAGAATCAAAAATGTAATAGTAAGTGGACCGATAATGCCATAGAGACCATTTGGTACAGAAAGAGCAATAATCCAAAGTCCCCACCACATCAAAACTTCGCCAAAATAATTCGGATGACGAGTGTACCGCCACAAACCGCTTTGCATCAGCTTGCCCTTGTTCGCTGGGTCTTTGATAAATCGTGCGAGCTGTGCATCGCCAACCGACTCAAACACAAATCCCAAAATCCACACCGCGAGACCAACAAAATCTAAAACGCCTAAATCCTGCCCAGCACTTGTGTTGATAAACAAAATCGGCAAGACAATAAGAAATAATAAAGCTCCTTGCAAAAGATACACCTGACCATACGAACGTAAATAAAACCACTTGCCCCATTCTTCTCGCCATTTTGCATAGCGATAGTCCTCCGTCTTGCCTTTGTTTCTTCTGTGGATGTGCCACGCGAGGCGAATACCCCAGATGCTGACGAGTAGTCCTACCAAAAGACCGCGACTGCTTTCTGCCTCGCCCACAAAAAAAGAAACCCATGCTAAAAGCACGAAACCTAAACCCCATGCAGTATCCGCTACATCATTTCTTTTTTTCACGAAAGACAGCACAAACCACGCGCTCATGTAACAGAAAATTATTAGGCCAAGAATTAAAAAATAATCCATAATTATATTTTACCAGCGATAAAATATGTAATGACGGATACGAGCGCTCCGAGCGTCGCCCCCCATCCAAGATCCACAATCGTCACTAGGAGTGGCCAGTCTTTGAGTGTGGCTAGGTTGGTAAGGTCATAGGTGGCGTAGGTGATGAGTCCAAATAACGCACCAAAGAGAAGCGCATACACCCATGAACCTTTCTCGACTGCCGGCATAATGACGAACAGCACCAGCCCGACGATGAATAAGAGGTAGAAAATAATCGCCGCCGTCCAATTAATATCTGGCTTCATCAGAAAGCCAATCTGACTTTTATAAAAATTCTTTGCCACTAGCCCAAGCCACACCATATCGATGGCAAAGAATACTGGTAATGCGATTAAGTATAGTTTAATAAACATATATGTATATTATAACAAAAAATCCTTAATAAGTTAAGGATTTTTTATACAAGAGCTAATTTTCAATTATTTCTTCGCAAGATTCATAATATTGACGGCAACATATATAGCCGACAACCCAACGAGTACGTACACAATTCTTGAGATAGAAGACATATCACCAAAAATAGTTGCTACAAGGTTAAAATTAAAAGCTCCTACTAGCCCCCAGTTTAAGCCCCCAACAGCAACCAAAATAAGTGAAATATAGTCTATTGCAGATAAATTTTTCATATGATTTTTTAAATTAAATTAATAATTCGACCTTTAGTAGCAAAACTACAATTAAGGCATCAATACGGTGTCAATTACATGGATGACACCGTTACTGCATTCAATATCCGCCTTTACTACAGTGGCATCATTGATCTTCACGCCATTTGATGCGTCTATTGCAACACTTCCGCCTTGTATGGTAAGGGCAGAAGTCATATTGACCACATCTCCAGACATTACTTTACCAGAAACGACATGGTAAGTAAGAATTGCCGTGAGTTTTGTTTTGTCAGCCAAAACTGCATTTAGTGTGTCTTGGGGAATCTTGGCAAAAGCATCGTCTGTTGGTGCAAAGACAGTAAATGGCCCTGCTCCACTCAAAGTTTCTACCAATCCCGCCGCCTCCACTGCAGTAACCAACGTCTTAAAACTTCCCGCTTCTACTGCTGTTTCTACAATATTTTTCATATGATTTTTTAAATTAAATTAATAATTCGACCTTTAGTAGCAAAACTACAATTAAGGCATCAATACGGTGTCAATTACATGGATGACACCGTTACTGCATTCAATATCCGCCTTTACTACAGTGGCATCATTGATCTTCACGCCATTTGATGCGTCTATTGCAACACTTCCGCCTTGTATGGTAAGGGCAGAAGTCATATTGACCACATCTCCAGACATTACTTTACCAGAAACGACATGGTAAGTAAGAATTGCCGTGAGTTTTGTTTTGTCAGCCAAAACTGCATTTAGTGTGTCTTGGGGAATCTTGGCAAAAGCATCGTCTGTTGGTGCAAAGACAGTAAATGGCCCTGCTCCACTCAAAGTTTCTACCAATCCCGCCGCCTCCACTGCAGTAACCAACGTCTTAAAACTTCCCGCTTCTACTGCTGTTTCTACAATATTTTTCATAT
>Ga0163155_10001171_pt1 | contig 32176 bp, 41 predicted proteins | sample OliLakLV19SP4G1_FD_148611 | JGI IMG/M metagenome (GOLD analysis project Ga0163155, IMG submission 148611) | Freshwater microbial mat bacterial communities from Lake Vanda, McMurdo Dry Valleys, Antarctica - Oligotrophic Lake LV.19.SP4.G1 | ecosystem: Environmental > Aquatic > Freshwater > Lake >... | reverse complement strand
GCTGGCCGCAGCGGTTAAAAATGTCAACGCACCTAAGGTGATCAAGACGGCCAGCAAAAATAACCAACAACAAGACCCTAAGAAGGCAGTGACCGCCGAAGCTAAAAAAGCCATTGCACCGGGCGTTGCTGTTACTGCGGCCCCTTTAAGTAAGAAGGCAGCTTTAGCACCGATAAAGGCCCTCCCATCTTCTAAAAAAATTAAATCACTATTGGGATAAACAAAATGGCAAAGAAGAAATTTTCAGTAGGCGGTTTAGGCGGCAAGGGCACCACAGGAGCCCTTGGTAACTGGGATGTAATAGGCAAGGGCCTAGACGGTGCCAACCCCTGGCTAGACGCGTCAGGAGATGAGGCCCAAGCCAAAGCCGATAAAATCGCCGAAGAAAATCGTAAACAGTGGGACGGTCTTTCAACACCTGACCTAGAGGGGACGGACCTAGACGAATATTCTTGGCTTAACGACCTAGACCAAGGTGAGGACGTTACATATGAGGATGTAGACGCTAGGCTTGCCGGCGCCGACACCGTCTCCGGCACAGCATTCGACGATATCGAAGGTGACCCGAGGTTAAAAGAAAATCAAATGGCAAGCCTTGGGGCGCTTAACGAGCTAGTAGACGGCGGCGGCTTTAATGCATCCGATAGGGCCGTCCTAAGTAGAATCTCAAGCGGCGCAGCATCAGGCGATAAAGGCCGTAGAGATGCCATACTCCAAGGCATGCAGCAAAGAGGCATGGGCGGATCCGGCATGGAGCTCCTAGCCCAGCTAGATTCAAGCCAAGCCGCTACCGACCGAGTAGCCCAAGAAGGCCTTGACGTAGCAGGCATGGCACAGGACAGATCAATGCAAGCTATGCGTGAGGGCGGCCAGCTAGCCGGCGCTATCAGGGGCCAAGACTTCGGAGAAAACGCCCAGAGAGCCGAGGCCTTTGACGCGATCTCTAAATTCAATGCCGGCACCCTAAACGATAATAAAGAGTTTAATGCGGCCGCAACCAACCAAATGGGTCAATTTAATGCAGGCAATAAGCTTGAAACCGGCATGTTTAACAAAAATACAGCCATGGACGCAGCAAAAACAAACCTCGCGGGCCGTCAAGGTAACTCCGACAAAAACATAAGCCAAAATAACAGCGCAAAAATTGATCTCCCGCAGCAAGACTTCGCCAATAAAGTAACAAAGATGCAGGGCAGAGGGGGCGCACTTACTCAAGCCGGGGCAGCGGCTCAAGCCGGTGCCGACAAAAAAGAGGCAGCGATCGGTCAAAAAAAGCAGGGGGTAATGACTGCAGCCGGGGCCCTAATGTCAGATGAAAGAGAAAAGAAAGACGTATCTAGAATCTCTGACGATGAGCTAGAGGAGTTTTTTACCGCAGCCAGTGGCGGTAAAAAGTTTAAATACAAAGATACATCTAAACCCGGCACTCAAGAGGGCGTACGCGTTGGCATCATGGCTCAAGACGTAGAGGGTACTGAACTAGGTAAGCACGTAGTCAAAGACACCGAGGACGGTAAAATGCTAGACACCGATAACCTTATTGGCCTCATACTAGCCTCTCTAGCAAAAAAGAAGGGATAACTAATGCCTCAAATGAATTACGACGATGATCAGTCACTAACCCCTGAGCAAAAAAAAGCTGTATATGATTCACTTACGGAAAAATACGCAGCGGCCGGTGACCGAAGTGACCTAGCCCGAGCCGAGAAAAAATCAAATATGCAGCGCATGGGTGCCGGCCTCATGGACGGTTTTGCTATGTATACTGCAGCGGATAACGGCGTAAAACCCGTTAACTTTGATTCGATGAGAGCAGAGGCCGATAAAAGGGTGATTGATGCCCAAAATATGCGCAAAGAAAGAATGGACGGCGTCCTTAAAACAGATCAAATGGAAAGGATGGCAGAGGACCGATCATTTGAGGATAAAAACCGTGGCCGCAAAGAAAAAGACTGGCAAGAGAACGATAAAGCTGCAGCGGTTGATAATGACGTCAACTCTAAAGAATCAGAGATAGCTAGAGACCTAGCTAAAAAAATGATGCCTGAAAAAGACTTTAGCGGCATGACGGCGGCACAGCTCAAAAAGGGCCTACCGATGCTAGAGAAAATGTATGCGGCCGAGCAAGCAAGCACTATTCGCAGAGACAGCATGGCCGAGAGAAAGGACGCAAGAGCTGACAGCAAAGAGGAAAGAGAAAACTTTAGAGAAGAAAACCGCGTGCGCAGGGATGAGGAAAAAACGAGGAGACAGGATGAAAAAGACTTTGCCCTCGCAACCCCTTACGGCGCAGCTAACACCGAGCAAGACGCCAAAGACATCAAAGCCGGACATGAGGCTAAAAAGTCTTTTGATTCAAAACTTGATGAGATGATTGAACTCAGAACCAAACACAACGGCGGAGCACTCTTTAATAGAGAGGACGTTGACAGGGGCCAACAGCTTTCCAAGGACCTCTTACTTGAATATAAAAATATGGCAAAACTCGGGGTGTTAAGCCAGGCAGATGAAAAAATCATCAATGCAATCATTCCCGATGACCCTTTAGAATATAAGGCCGCAGGGTTACTAGGTCAGGACCCTGTTATGAATAATATGAAAAAATTCAAAATTGATAGTGACAATAATTTTGCCGAAAGAATCAAAACTAGAATCAGAGGCGGCGGCTCTCAAGGAGCGAACAAAGCACCTACACCCCAAGTACCCCAAGGCGGCTTTAACGGTGCAGACTTACCATAAGATAAACCTAAAGACCGGGGGCCTAAATAATGCCGCTTAAAAAGATGTCAAAGGACGGCTCTACCTTTTATGACGTAGAGGATAGTGAGGAAAGCCTAGGGGCAGCAAAAGCCAAAGGCTACAAAGAATATGTCCCAATGACAAAAAACGGGGCCGATGTCTTTAATGTTGAGTTTACTGAGGAAAGCTACGGCCAAGCCGTCACTAAAGGCTACAAAGACCTAGAGCGCTACAAGTTTGAAAACACAAGAGTAGCTCCCGAAGTCTCTTTCGGCGGAGCACTAGCCAAGGGCCTTGGTAACGCCACTAGTATAGGCGACGAGATGACAGGCCTAGCTGGGGCAATAGTGAATCCTACCGGTTCAGATAAAGGCTTTGCCGACCGTTATAGAGACAGTAGGGATTTTGCCCGAAAGGGCGACGATGCAGCACTAGACCAACAACCCCTTGCATACATAGGCGGCCGCTTAGTTGGTGGGGTAGCCGGTGCGGTAGCGGCACCAATCACTAACACCCTAGGCGGGGGCGTAGCCTTAGGCGGTGCTATGGGTCTAGGTGATTCTACTGCCGATCTTACAAAGCCTAGCCTAGAAAACGTAGGCGAGGCGGCACTAGATACAGCTATGGGAGCAGGGGCAGGTTTTTTAGGCTACGGCGCAGGCAAAGCAATTAGTAAGCTACCAGAGGCCCCGGCAGCACTACGCAGCATGGGAGAAAATGCCGGCCGCTACCTAAAAGCAATTGGTAGAGGGGCAGCTAGAGGCTCAAAGGACGTAGGCGAGGACCTACCAAGAATCATAGGCATCAATGAGATCGGTGCAACCGTAGGGGCGCTTAAAGGAGCAGTAGCCGAAGTCAAAGCAATAAGCGCTGACCTAGCCGAGTTTAAAAAAGTAGCAGAGGCAGCAAGACGCATCAGACCCCTATCTGATCTCACTAGAGGTGAGGCCGTAGTCATAGGGGCAGGTAAAGAGCTAGGTGATTTTACTGATGAGGAGGCTATTGTCTCAGCCCTACTGAGTGAGGGCGATAACCCAGTAAAGCAGTGGTTTGCAACCAAAGGAGCAATCCTAGACCCCGGCCAAATAGATGCCGACAAATACGCTAAAATGCTAGCAATGGGTCCTGATGCCAGGAATGTTGCCAGGGAGTTTAGCCCAAGAGAGGCAGCCGGGGCACTTAAACCAGTCATCGAAGAATCTCAGGACCTTTTTATCAATGCTAGAAACAAAAGGTTTAGCCAGCTCCAAGACCGAGCAAGAGCTGACTTTAACCCAGCTGATGCCGGCCCAGTCTTTAAAGGCATTGAGGACGCTATAGAGGATGCTATCTCTCTTAAGTCAATCCCAGGCAGCACAAGAGCTGTCTTAGACGATGCTAATCAGATGATTAAATTTGGGGTAGCTACTAGGCAACATAAACTCAATCCCGGCAAATGGGAAAACTCAGGCTCAACCGAGCAGTTTAACCGCTTGCAAAAAGCTAGGGAGCTCCTAGATAGCCAGATTAAATGGGCGAATGAGAGGGGCCACAACCTAGCTGAATCTCTTTTGGTGGGAGTTAGAGGAGATATTGATAACGTCTTAAAGATTAGCCCCGATAAAGTAGAGGCCGATGGCCTTTTCGCAGCTTCAAAGAGCGTAGAGAAAAACTTCTTTGATGCTACCGAGTTTAGAGGGGGCGGCGTTGATGAGGGTAAAATCTCCAGACTACTAGGAGACACCGACCAAGCGCATAGGTTTAGGAGCTCCTTAGAGGACCTTAAAGGCTTTGCTAATCACCCTGACCTAGACCCAGTATTTAAAGAAAAGGCCAGTGAGCTAATCACCCAGCTCGAAGCCTCTACGGGGACAATGGCAGCCAAAGCCGACCTAGGCAAGTTTAGACAGGCCCAGGGACCTACCAGCCCAGCGGTAGAGCGTATGCAGAGTATCCAAGGCAAGTCATCGGTCATGCAGGATGCAGTAAGGGCCCCGAGCGGTTTCCTCAACTCAGCCGATCAGTTTTCAAAATTTATTGAGAAAAAACTAGGCAAGTCTCTAAACAAACTTGACCCAGGTGAGAGAAAAAAAGCCGTACAGTTTATGATATGGTCAAAAAAGAATCCCGAAGCCTCACCGTCAAAATATGACGGGGTGTTTAGACAGCTTTTTCCTAACGCTGAAAACCAAGGTGCGGTTGACGCATACCTAAAGAGCTAATACCATGCCCCCCAATTAATACACCTGGGGGTTTCCATGATTAAGAAGTTACTTTTACTCTGTTTCTTTTCAGTCTTTAGCTGCACAGCTACGGCGGCACAGCCACTAACTGATGAAAACGGCCTACGTTTTGATGAGCCTAAAAGGGGCGACGTTATCGGCCTTGACAGGTCAGGTTACCCGATTTTTCTAGGCGGCATCCCTAGCTATGAGGTTGATACAATTTTAGACACCGAAGTTTACCGAGGCACTAAAACTGTTTCAGGCGAATTTGGAACCTCGGGTTGGATCGGTAACTGCACAGCTAACGCAGTCGCTCCCAACGTAGTCATCACTGCAGCTCACTGCAAAGGCACAGGAGCGCGCATCAATTTTGCTCACAGAGAGTCAGGCAAAAGCTACGCCGGCACCTGCACCCGGCATCCACGCTACAACACAAGCACAATCTATAACGATTGGGCACTCTGCAAGCTAGATACCTCACTGCCAGCCGGTTCAAAACTCGTAAACCTTTCAAAGCTTAAGCCCAAAATCGGCGTTGATATGTATGTCAATGGTTTCGGCGCTCCTAATGTGGGCACTCACTACTGGGGCACAGCTAAAATTAGCTCCTATTCCGGCAACCAAGACGTAGTAACATGCGGCCCCTCAAACCTCGGGGGCGGTGACTCAGGCGGTACTCTCATGGTCAACGGTGCCGATAGAACCTTTGCTAGCATCTGGCCAGTAGGCACCGGCGTAAACTCACGCGGTAACAACACCTGCAGCTATTATAACCACTATGGACATAGCGAGTTTGTTAGTTGGGTGGCCGAGTATGAAGTGTCTAAGGGAGTTTCTTTGTGCGGGCACGGTGCAGGCGAATGTAAGCCAGGCGGCACGGATCCGCTAGACTGCGAGGCTCTTTTAAATGAGCTAGCGGCATGCGTTGAGTTTCCTGCCCCAGGATGCCGAAAGGCCTACACAGATTTTAACTCTTGCGTATCTGATAAATGACCGGTAGGTTTTAGTTACTCCTGTAAATCACGTTATTGGCAGCCCTGCTTCACCCGAGGCGGGGTTCTTTTATCTGTAAAACCTTTACGCGCCGATATCTCGCCTAGTATAGTTTTAAAAATCTTTAGCACTAAGGCGGGTAACTATGGTCAAGTTAATCATCCTTCTTTTGTCTCTAACCGCCTGCAGCTCAAAAAAAGCCGAGCCCCACACCAATGATACCGATGACCTACAAATCTATTTCGACCATATTTATAGAGACGTCCAAAACGAGCTTGACCCCGTAACAGGTTGGATCGACAACCATGACTGTGACGGTCTCCTATGGAACGGCCTAGCCTGCTCCTTAGGCATGCCAGTAAGAATCGACCTAGCCGAGCATAGCCCCGGTGAGCTACACAGGCGCCCCTACAAAGCTTGCTACTCAAAAGAGGGCATTGATCAGGGCTCAAAGTCCACAATCTCTAGAGATATGGTTACCGGCTATTTAGCATGCGCTATAGAGAGAGATGACCTAGACGCTTTAAAGCGTCTAGCTGACTACGGCCAAGCCAATGCTTGGATCATGGGCGAGCCAAAAGCTATGGTTTCAAGGGTGCTTTTAACTGGTAACCTCATAGGCCTACTAGGTAGAGCAATCTATAACATCTCATCCGGCAGTAGTGACAGAACCTACCGACACACCCCGGCCCTTTATCTGCCAGTATCAGAGGACTACGAGCGGCACGTGCAAGTGCAAGGTATTTTGCTGCAAGAAAAAGTAAGCGGCTCAATCACCGAGGAGATGCTTAAAAGATTAGAGGAGCATGCCGAAGAAAGCCCCGGCAACCCTTTATTTGTTGCAGCACTAGGCAAGTTTAAGGGCGACCAAGCAAAAGCAATCAATCTGCTCTTGTCAGAACCACACTGCCCAAGCTACGCAAGAGGGGCAAGACCAGATATCTATTGCCTAGTGGGCTGGCTATCGGCCGCAAAAATTGTATTAGAAGGTAAAAAATGATTCTAGCCCCCTCTAGAGAGGTTTGGGACGCAACCCTAAAAGCCAATTGGCGGCAGCGCACAATCACACCCTTAAGCATAGCGAGCGCTATAGCCGAGCGCATAGCCGGCAGAGAAGTCTCGGGCATGACTTCAATGATACTAAGGGACCTTTGCCTAGTTGGTAAGAACGACAGGCCCAACAAAAAAGGCCGTAATGCCCTAGCTACTTACTTAAGGCATTGCCAGCACAAGGACTGCGCACCCCTAGAGATAGCAGTGCCCCCGCTACCTTATATTAAGCCTTTAACAGGCCAACAAATAGATTGAAGAGAGGATAATTTGCTAAATGGCTTGGATTTATTTACCGGCATCGGGGGCATTACTATCGCCATTAGCGATTGGGTTAGACCCATTACCTACTGCGAGATCGACAAATACGCCCAATCAATCATCATTTCCAGAATGCTTGAAGGCCGACTCCCACACGCCCCCATTTTCTCAGACATCAGAAAGCTTGACGGCACAAGGCTTCGAGGATTGGTTGACATTATTTACGGCGGTTTCCCCTGTCAGGACATCAGCATTGCAGGCCTTGGAAAGGGCTTGGAAGGTGAGCGAAGCGGCTTATTTTTCGAGATCCTGCGGTTGGTCAAAGAGATCCGACCAAGTTTTATTTTCCTCGAAAACGTTCCTGCAATCCGAACTCGTGGCGGTGAACGAGTATGCAAAGAGCTGGCCGAGGTCGGGTATGATTGTAGGTGGACGACTTTATCCGCTTTCGACGTTGGAGCGCCGCACAAAAGAGAGCGCTGGTTTCTCTTGGCCCACACCAAAAGCAATGGAGATCGACGAAACACCGGAGAGCTATTTAGCCAGGATGGCCAGATCAAAGGACCCCAAGACAAATACCAAGAAGAAAATATCAAACCTGGGTGTAGCGGTGAAGCTAACAACGGCGGTTGGTGGGAAGTTGAATCCCCGGTGGGTCGAATGGTTGATGAATTATCCCACAGACTGGACCGAATTAAATGCCTTGGTAACGCAGTGGTCCCGCTCCAAGTCAGGCAAGCCTTTTGTGAGCTAATAGGATTATAGATTGACCAAAAACAACACACCTGTTAAAAGCCGAAAACCCAAGCAAAGGGTTACAGCTCAAGGGCTTTAGGTGTTTTATGCTATTGTCTGTAGGTAGTCTATATGCGGTAGTAGAATAGGCAAAGACACCTAAAATCTTTGAATGCTCAATCTGTAACCCCTTGCTAGGCCAAACCCCGCCCCATTGCATTCACCTGCCAACTAAAATAGCATTTACTCAAGCAACCCTTGGGAGCAGCTAAATGCCAAAAAAACTCAGTATGAATATCAAAGCCCAGTGCTAGCCTTCCGTGAGCTAGATAACCGGTTTACAGAGACGTTCGGGATACTGCTAGAGGCAGGCATGCGCGCAGACATTGCCCACGCCGAAGCCGTTAGACTGCTTTCTATTCACTACCGCATTAACAGTCTAAAACTACAAGAGTTTCTAAATTACCTAGGCTATTATAACTCCCCCCTAGATACCTGGTAGTTGTAATGGCGATGTAAAAAGTGCGATACTGTCTGAATATTCACCTGTCACCTATTACCTACATTCATTACTAAGGGGTCCTTATGCCTAACCTAGCTCTAATCCTAGTCACCATCTCTTTATCAGCCGTAGCCTTTTCCCAGGGATCTCCCGGTGGCGTAGAGGTCCCACCTGTAGACGCTCTTTATGCACTCATTGAGCTCTTGAAGAACTGGAAGGCCAGCGCCCCTGTAGCCATTGGCATGACACTGGTTACAGTCGCAGTACAAATCCTAAAGCTTTTCCCAAGCTTCAAATATAGCCGCATAGCAGTAGTAGTCCTCTCTGTATCCTATGCAGGGTTCTTCCATGTTGCAGGGGGGCTCTCAGTCTTTAACGCGGCTATCATGGCTCTAGTTACAGGCGGGGGTGCGGTTGCCATATATGAAGCATTCAAGGGCCTGAATGCATCCGTTAAAAAAACCTCATAGGCGGTATAACCACGATGAGACACCTAGCCTTAGTTTTATGCCTACTAAGCTGCAGCCCGGGTGCGGTTAACGATGTCATTAACCCTGGGGAGAAACTCTATAAAAGAGATGTAAGGATACTCTTTGAGGGCAAGGAGTATCTAGGTGTAGCGGTGCTACCTAAAAGAGACAAGTACCAGCTAGAAATGGTCTTTGCTGGTGAGTTAGACCTAGTGACCTTTAAATCTTGTCATAGGGAAGTGACACAGGATGACGCAGGGTCAGGACGTATTTTTGGCAAAAAAAATAGGTGGAGCTATACCTACGTCCCAGTAGCTACGGTAGAGGACGGGGTCTGTCCGGTAGAGGTAGCTGGCTTTGAAAGAGTAAAAGGCAGGCACTCACTTGGTAATATAGATTTTATGTCAGGCTTTGAGACCCTAAGGGGGGTTCTACTTTGTAACGGTACTAGAGAGGGCTTTGACGGCGTGTCAGCATGCCAGGCCTATACGGGCCTTATAGTAAAGGTAGTCTTTAGTGAGCCGGTCTACTCAGTGCCGGACGATGAATGCACCTCAACCCCGATAAGCAAGGATGCAATGAGCTGGGAGCTAATGATTAGCCCCGGTAGGTGTATCTATTCTTTCAGAGGCATCAAAGGCGGTAGGCTTTGGCATAGGCTCACAACCTACGGCTACCAAGAAATTCCTATAAGGACTACGGAGTAAGTATCATGGGCATCTTTAGCTTAGTTGGGGCTTTAGCTCCAATCCTGTTACAGATCATTAGCTTTATGATGGCTAGAGGTATGATGAAAGCAGAGACTAGTAGAAAGTTTCTAGATGCCATACATGCCTATAACAAAGAGAGCGGTAACTTTAGTGTCAAGATGAGACAGAAATATGCACGTATGGTAGAGAGGCAGATAGAGCTAGAGATGGCAGAAAGAGAGGCAGCAAGAAATGGCAATTAGCTCAATCATCTCTGAAAAGTCTCTTATGCCAATATCCCTAGCCTTTACGGCCTGCGCATTTGCCTTTTGGGTGGCCGGCGTATCAAAGGACGTAGAAAGTACAGCCCACGCCGTTACCCGCATCCAGAGTGAGCGCAGTAGCGTTGAGGCCGAACTTTTGTCACAGCTACGGTCTGCATCTATCTCAATCAATGAGATCGAGCGGATGCAGGCAGTCCACAATAGCCAGATGAGCATGGTTCTGAAGATGCTTGATAGAGGAATTGAGAGGTAAGCCCTTTGTTTAGTGATTATTTCTCAGAGGCAGAGATTAGATGTCGGTGCGACCTTGGCAGTAAGTGCCCGGCGCCCCTAGCCCTAGAGCCTACCTTTAGAGGTAAGCTATTAGAGGTGCGGTTGCTCTTTGGCCTACCTATGACAGTAACCAGCGGCATTAGATGCCCCTACTGGAATGATAAAAATAGCGGTGCGGTTGATAGCTGGCATTTAAAAGCAGGTGCGGTTGATGTCAGATCAAAGGGGGCGGCCTATAACGGCAGGCTCGTAAAGGCAGCGCTTGAAGCTGGGATAATGGGCATAGGCATCAGAGGCGGCAAGGCCCCAATCGTTCACCTAGATAATAGAGTGAGTAAGGTGCCAGAGTTTTTCGGCTACTAGTTTCCACTACCTCGGATACTTTACCCCTAATACTTACAATGACGTAGTAAAAAACTTACCAGTTTGGAAGGCATCTATTCATCAACCTCACGTTGGCTCATGTTGCTTGCGGCTTCGATAACTTTTTCAGCTTTGGTTAGCTTGGCACTAATTTCTTTTGCCATTTCTTGGGCCTGGAAAGCTACCAGAGTTATAGATTTTAATTCTGCTTCAGCCCTTTCCAGCTTTGCTTGAAGGTTTTGCATTTCTAAAAACCAGGCTAGAAGTTTTCGGGAGTCTTCTAAGCTGTATTTACTTTCCTCTGTGGTCATTCATCAACCTCAACAATAACGGGGCCGTATTCAGTTACTAACCGGATAGCATCATCGGGGCATTCCGCATAAAGACGGCCAGAGCAAAACCAATGACCATCACCAGGTCTGTGCAGCGCAGGGTAAAGCTTCACAGTTTTTCTTTCAGGCGGGCTGATGTCGTTTTCATGCTCATGCGAAACACGTAATTTACCGTCTACATGCCGGTAGTGAGCTACACCGTCTGCTATGAATATTAGTTGTGCATGGCTCATGTTATGATAGGCATGAGTAACAAAGGTATATTCTGCTCCTGATCTGTCTTTATAAATCTCCCCAACTTTAAACTTCACTCGTTACCTCAGCCCAATTTGTACGTTAGCCAGCAACCAAAGCAGAATGTCGATTAGTTTCCATGCTGCAAGAGGCATGGCAAGGAGACAGATAACAAAAATCATGGTTATCCCTTCGCCTAAGTTTCCGTATGACATCTAATCTCCTCTATTAGTTTTTCCTACCTACTAGGAGCTCATCTGCCCCAACGGTATTAGTAGCAAGCCAGTCAATAGCATCAGACACCGTAGGCAGGTTAGCCATAAACCTAATCCCGTTAAACTCGTCACCTACCGAGACATCAATCCCACCATCAAAAAACCAGCTAAGAGAGATATTCATCTCTGCATCGTAAATCCTCTGGAGTTTATCAATGCTGTTAGCCCCATAAAGTAGCTTGTAGTGGTCTCTCAGGCCCTCAGCTGTCTCTAGCTCTTTCAATGCCTCTGCTAGCTTTGTAGTAGCTTGGTGAGCAGTAGCCTCATAGTGGTCTCTCTCAGCCTTCACCGCCTTTAAAATCTGGCCTAAGTCATTCATAATGTAAGTCATAGCTTTCCATTCTTTCTCAGCGTTGTAGTCAGTCACCGGTTTTCTCTAAAATAAAGAGCCAAGCCACAAGCCCACCTATATAAAAAATAGGCAGACACGCAGCTATGAAAAGGCTAAATAATAGTACAACCATTAATTTCTACGGCCCTTAAAAAGGGGCACGAGGATACCCGCCACAACCGCCACAAGAAACCACACCCAAAGGGGGGCAGTCACTATCCACCAGGGCCAGTCTATTTTTCCAAACATTTTTAGCGTCATTAAGATAGTAAAAAATGCGATAGCGGCAACCGTATCAATCATAGTCAATCCTTTAGCGCACCGTTATTGAGGCATTTATCATAAAGGGGTGTAAGTTGGTGTTTAACACACCAGCTCTTGCGCTCTTTATTTCGACCCAAAATCATGCCAATAAAAAATATATTCGCGACGATGGCGACAATAGCCAAGTATTTAAGCATTTTTCTTTTTCTTCTTTGGCTTTTTTACCTTCTTTTCCGTCTCTTTCTGATCGCCTACTAAAACAACCACATGGTCTGCAGTAGCGGGCTTCGCAGCATCTACAACCCTTTGCATGACAGCTTCGTCATGGTCAAAGTCTCTGGCTTGCCAAAGGCTATGAAGGGCATCATTCAGCCCTTTTACAGTGGCCTCTAGATACTGGTTTGGCTTTATGTGATTTAACTTTTTAATAATTTGCCGAGCAGTCTCTACTAATACATCAACCCCACAGCCATTTACCTGGTCATAACCCTTTTGCATCCTAAAACTAATCATGTTGGTATCCTGGTCAACAAAGATAGGGCTCTCTTTTCTCAGCTCATCAAATAAATCCCAATCAAAAGCACCATCAACCATGGCGGGCCTTTTCTGTGAAACTGCAGCGCCGCCAATCCGCTCAACCCCTTTTAAAACCTCTAACATCAAAACCTCATCTAGCTACATTATTAAACAGGCCCCGCGCCCTCATACTTAACCGCCATATGTCGCCCGAGATCAGCCAGCTTTGTAATATGCGACTTAGTCAAGCCGTGATTTTTAGGCTTCACTTTGTGGCATATGACGCAAATCATAAGCGCCTGCTTTCTACCATCTCTTTTTATCGTGATAACGAAGTGCTCACAGCTCAGAAACATATCCCATGCCGCCTAAAAAAAGCCTCAGTCATCGGCGTAGAAAAGGATGTGATCATGCAATCATCGGCATCAATATCGGTGCTGTGATTAATGATGCACCATTTTTTCTTTTCACCTTTGAAGTTAAGTTTCCAAGCCTTAAGGGCCTGGTTGGGTTCAGGGTGAGCATGTATTGACCAACCATCCTCAATCAAAAACCCCGCAAATTTCGGCAAAAGATTTTTTGGCATTTGATGCTTTATCTGTCTCATTTAAACACTCCCTCTAGATTGTCACGGGCCTCGCGCCTAGCTACCTGAGTGCCCCCGCTTTTTGTTATGGCGTAAGTCGAAGTTTTCGCACCCGCACTATGTTTAACAGTATTAAAGGCGGCAGTAGCCCGGTCAGCGATGATCTCATCAGCAAAATAACGAGCCGCGTTTATCTTTTCATCTTTATCGCCGGACACAGTGGTCATAGCTAAAAGAAAATCTCTGACCAAATATTGGCGTGTAGAAAGTTCGAGCATTAGGTGTAGGGGCCTTTCAAATATCTTTTATGTTGGCTCTCGGAAGTTGGCTAACCTTGTCATAGCAGGTAAGAACTAATTTAATCAACAAAAATATCTTGCGCCCGTCACCTTTTTAATTCAGGATGAGTGCAAGCCAATACAGCCAATTAGTTTCACGGTAGAAAATTTCGGAGCATCTCGGGTGATATGTCAGCTTCAATGTAAACAACCGTTTACTGCAGCAAATACCGCAATTTACTTTCCTACTAGGGGCATCTTTCCCGGCAAAATTTTATTGGCTTGCCACCGTGCCCCCGCTCTTTGAGCGCACAACATTTTTTCGGAGTAGTCATGGCTAAAGTAGACGTTGAGGAGAGGGCCTTTAGTGAGCCCGAGCTAAAAAAAGCTAGTGGAAAAAGCCGCGTGTCAAAGGCAGAGGTCATGGGCTACGCGCTTTTTTTATGGCGCGACTCCCAGCAAGCTGGGGTTACCGAAGCTAGTAGAGAGGACATCATTTCTTGGCTCGATACCGACCGATATGCCAAGCCCGAGAAGGCGCTTTATTGGTTAGTTGAAGCCGGATTTTTACGTGAGATTGAGATGAGAGACGGTCAACCCTGGTTTAAAATCTCTGGCAACGTCCACGCGGTGGAGCGCACAAAAATTCGCATCGATAAAGCCCGGGCAGCCGCAAGTGCCCGTTATAACAAGGAGCCGAGATGCTTGGAGCAGTCCTACAAGCAGTGCAGCGAGCAAGAGCCAAGCATGCCATACAGAAATACAGTTAAACAGTATAACAGAGTTATAAAACCCCTTAAGCCCCCTTTGCTTAAAATTGTGCCTAAAGAAGTGACAGCAAGAGATTTAGCAACCGCGTTAGTTTCTAGTGCGGCCGCTATCCTGGTAGAGCTAGCAGAGGCTAAGGTGGATCCGGAAACTAAAGAGGCCGATGTCTTTACGCGGCTAGAGAGAGAGCTCGGCCCTAAAGCACTAAAGCTTTTTAAGCAAAAATTTCCAAAATGGGCTTTTTTTACTAGGCCCTGGTATGATGCTTTTATTCACAAAAAACATGAAAAATTTGAAGCAAAAGCTATTAGAGAGCTAAGAGCGCTACACAGGGCGCTACCTAGCGGGCTAGAGGTGGGCGCTATATGAGAGAGAAAAAAATAAAGGTTTACAGAGAGGCCGTAGAATGCATCCGCTTTCACATGAACGCACGAGACCTAAACCAGAGGGCTTTAGCAAAAAGAGCTAAGATTTTAGAGGTCAATGTCAGCCGAGCATTAAACGGGGTTCGCCCACCTAACCTCTATATTTTAATCGCCCTCTGCAGGGCACTCGACATAACGCCCAACGATGCGCTGGGTTTTGGTAGGCCCTTAGAGAGCGCGGATGTAGAGATATCAAGGTTGAAAGAAAAAATAATTCGCATAGGTAGTATTTTAAAAGATGATTAGGGGGCCTATAAATGAGAAAAAAAGGAGATACCTCTAGGTTTCACAAAGGCGAAGCTCACCCCATGTGGGTTGACTATTATCACCTTTTAAGTGACACCGAAAAAATCTTTCTATTCACCTTTGCCGGTGAGTTTCACTTAGGCCAGTTTAGCGATAAACCCATGCACGGAAAAAAAACCATCAAAGAGCTACTTAATAACCGCAATGCCAAAAGGCGCGATGTTTTAACGGTCTCAGAGAAAGAGGTTAACGCCCTCAGCACCAGAAGGGGCCGCTACACAGAAAAAGACTACAGCCAGGGCTTTGAAAGCTTGAGCCCAGAGGACGCACTCATCGACTATATAGACAGCAAAAAGGCGGTTTCATAACCACCTTCTTTTTAACCATTTTAGAGGACTAATACATGCAGCTAGTAAGTAACGATGTAACGATTGAAATTCTAATCGCAACCGCCGACAGCTATCAATACGCCGGTAAGTTTCTCCTAGAGAGCCAGTGCAGCGGTAACGAAGCCGGCAAGCACCAGAGGGCGGTTGATCTCATCACAGCCAATTTTGTTGAGCTAGATAAAAGGATTGTCGCGCACCCAGGCTTTAGCGCTTGGAAGGTAGAGCAAGAGGCTCTTAGAGCCAAACAGAAAGCAGACCTAGCGGCAGCACAAGAGGCAGCGGAAAAGAAGTAGGCAAAAAAGGGGTGAAAGCTGTGAGCGTGCTGTTAAAGAAGTTACAAGAATTTTGGTTTAAATGGCGTATGGCAAGGCTAACCAAAAATCGGCTCGCAGCCCCGCCCCCGCCTATCACCCAGCTTGATGAGCTACTAGCCTTTGCAGAGACCATAGCGAGCTCCGTAGAGCGCATTAACTACCGATTCTTTGACGCCGTTAATGAGGGGCTTATTAGCGCCGATGACACGATGTTTAAAAATATCATTCAGCTAAGGTTTTCAGCCGACCGACTAAAAGATGAGCTCCTAATCAGGGTTCAAAAACAATAAAGGGTGATCAGCATGGTTAAAGTAGTTAAAAAAAGGATTGACGATGACCTAACTCAAGCCGGCCTGCCAGGGGTAGTCATCTGTTTACCCGATGAGGTAGCCGATGACTGCGAATTTAACGAGTATGGTGAGCAGACATTAGAGGCCGGCACCTATTTTAAAATCAAAAAACTTAACTCGATAGAGGCCGAGATGACCGAGGTGACCGTTAGAGACGGCCTAGTCACAGAGAAAAGAAAGCATGTAGACGTTGCTAGAATCATTTTAGGTAAGTTGATTAGAAAGGTGGGCGATAGTTATGGCATTTGATTTTACAGCCCTCATCTGGCCAGTAACCATGGTCATAGCTTTTTTAATCGTACGTAGTTTTATGAAAGACCACGCGAAAATATTGCAAAAAGATTTAGCGGCCCAAAACGGCAAGGTTGTAACCAGCGCAACTAAAAATGATTTAGACCTCATGAGAGTCAAGGCGATGAAGGAATTTAATTACATCCAAGAGGACCTGACAAAGATAAAGGAAAAAATAGCCGAGCAGCGGCTAGAGATACTAGCCATTAGAGGCCAAGTAAACACAGCTACAAAGGCAGCAACCTCTGCAGCCCTAGCGGTTGGTCTTAATCTGGAAAAATCACAATGAGTAGACACTGTCCGGTGCCAGTGTCTTTTTACGCATTATGCACCTTTTGCCAATGCGGGTTCTGGTGCCCTTACCACAACAGCGACGATATAGCTGATGACTGCTCAGAATATGAAGAAAATAGGTATCTGAGATCTCGCAATGAGACACTAGAGCTAGAGAACGAAAAACTAATAGAGCTTAGGCGAGCGGTTGATGACTACGTAAAAAATAGAACGCTAATCGATAGCTCACCCATCGGGCTACTTCTAACAGATACCTATAAATTCGGGCGTTTAAAGGTAGCTCTTAAAATATCTTGGGGGTGAAATATGGTTATTTCTAAAGTAGAAATTTCTGAGGCTAAAAAACCAAAGAAGAAAAGCCAAGCCGGCCGCAAAAAAGGCGGCGAAAAATCAGGCGGCCGGTTAAAAGGCACTCCGAACAAAAACAGTTTAAAATTCATCGAAAACTTTGACCTATGCGGCATCAATCTCGTACACGAGTTTTTAGAGTGCATTAAAAAGCTAGAACCAAAAGACCAACTAGGCGAGCTCAAGTTTTTATTTAGGCATGCCTATCCGCAGCTTAAAGAGATTGAACTAGGCGGCTACAGCGGCCACGAAAACCCGGCACGGCTTTTAAGTACCGATGAGCTACTAGCTAGGAAACTATGAGCGCTGCAGTAAACATCTATTCAGACCACCAGATCACCGATGAGCTTTGGCGCAGAGGTGAGCTATCCTGGAAACTACGCCCCGAGCAAAAAAGGCTAAAGTATGAGCTAGAGGCCCAGATAGTTCAGATTGCTGTATTTAACATCTCAAGACGTTGGGGCAAGACTTTTACCTTAGTGGTTTATTGCCTAGAACAATGCATCAAGTCTCGTGAAAGAATCCGCTACGGTGCAGCGTTTAAGACCGACTTAGAGGAGTTCGTCTTACCCGCTTTTGAGCAGATTCTAGAGGACTGCCCCCCGGATCTGAGACCGAAGTTTATCGCAACCAAAAAGATGTTTAAATTTGCTAACGGCTCAGAGATCAAACTAGTAGGCCTAGACAAAAACCCAAACGGTTTGCGCGGTAACGCTATATCAAAAATCATCATTGACGAGGCCGCTTTCGTCTCTAAACTGCGTTGGATTTATGTATCAGTCATTATCCCGGCAACTATGAAGCAAAAAGGCATTAAGCTAGTCTTTATCTCTACGCCCCCTGAATCACCCGAGCACTTCTTTGTCGATCTCATAAATAAAGCCAAGACCCAGTCCAATGGCTACTACCTAGAGCTAAGTATTGACGACATCTCTGACCTCACGCCCGAGGAAAGAGAGAGGGTGTTAGATGAGGTAGGCGGTGAGTTTTCGACCACAGCCCAGAGAGAGTTTTTCTGTCAAATTATCATTGATGCATCAAGAGCAATTGCGCCCGAGTTTAACGAAGAAAGGCATGTATTTAAGGACCTTAAACTACCAGACTATTACCATAGTTGGGTGGCCGCAGACTTTGGCGGCATTAAAGATATGACGGCCGGCTACTGTCTAGTATTTGACTTTGAAAGGGGCAAGGTACTAGTTACAAAAGAATCAGCCCATAAAGCCCAAACAGGCACCACTACCATTATAAAAGGCCTACGCTCCCTAGAGACCTTAGAGCCAAAGTGCGGATGCACCGAGCCCCATAACGGTAGGCGCTATGTTGATGCCCCTGGCCAAACCCACGCAGATTTTAGAGTAGAGCACAATTACAATGCATCACTGCCCGATAAAACCGATTTTGAGACCGGCATAAATTCCATCAGACTTGCCTTTCAGTACGATAAACTAGAGATTGATGAGGACTGCACCCTACTAATCCAAACACTAAAGACCGGCATGCTAAACGCTAAACGCACAGACTTTATGCGCACAGACAGCTTAGGACATATGGACGCAGTGGCAGCCCTCATATACGGTTACAGACACAGAGACCAATCAAACCCCTTTCCAAACCTCATGGGCCTACGGCGTGAGACCCACTACACTGAAAACGCTATAAGAAACGATAAACATAAACAGGCTTTAGAGAGCGCATTTAAATAACTAAAGGGGCGATATGAAAGAGTTTCCAAAAGACTATTACTACTGGCAGGAAAAAAACAAACTAGAGCTAATAGGACACCTGCAAGGGAAAATCAGGGAGTATTACGACTTTCTAGAGCGCACAGGCCTTTATGAAGTAATGGATAGGAGCTACAGGGCCTATTACGGCGGTAAGCTTGATGCTAAGTCTAGCTCTCTTTTTGATTCTGCTAGCCTCTCAAGAGAGGGTAAACAGGGTGAGCTCGTATACGGTAAAGCTAACCACTACTCAAACGTAACTGACCACACTGTCCAGCTCACTACCAGCAATAAGCCGGCCTTTCAATGTAGGGCGACCAATTCGGACTATAAATCCCTATCTCAGGCGACACTAGGGAGCTGCATAGTTGATTACTATTGGCGCGAAAAGTCTCTGTCAGCCGCCTATGTAGAGGTGACTGGTATGGCGCTTACTCTAGGTGAGGCATCAATTCACCGGCCTTGGGACCTAAGCGCAGGGAGTAGCTACATAGCGGATGTTGATAAAAACGAAGTTAAAAAAGAGGGTGACCTTAAATTCCAAGTTTGTGGACCCCTTGACGTTATTAGACGCATCGATGCTAAGTCAGTGGATGATAACCAGTGGTTTATTGTTAGGAGCTACGCTAACCGGTGGGACCTAATAGCTAGGAAACCAGAGTTAAAAGGAGAGCTCCTATCGGTATCAAGTAGCGAGTATGAGGACGTAAGAAGTTTTGATTTAAAGATGAATAGTAACGGCAGAGTTGATGCATCAGATGAGCTAGTCCTCTGGACTGCCTACCACAAAAAGACCGATGCTATGCCAAAGGGGCGAATGTTTATCTTTACTGGTGAGGTAGAGCTTTTTGACGGCGCTATACCCTATAACGAGATACCGTTAGATATCGTTCACCCAAGGAAAATCACTGGCACCACCTTTGGGTTTAGCCCTCAGTGGCAGCTCTTAGGTATTCAGCAAATGCTAGACATCCTAACGAGCACAATCATCACTAACCAATCGACTAACGGTATCAATAACCTCTGGACTAAGACCAATGACCCTATCTCTGTCATGCAGCTAGGGGGCGGCATGAAAAATATGCAGAGTGAGGAGATGCCGCAAGTTGTGAGGTTAGTCGATACAGCTCCCGAGCTCTTTAACTTTAGAGACACCCTAATCAGAGAGATAGAAACCCTGTCAGGCATAAACTCCACGGTGAGAGGTAACCCAGAGGCCTCACTTAAGTCAGGCTCAGCTCTAGCCCTAGTGGTAGCCCAAGCCGTCCAATTCGCTTCAATGCTTGAAGGCGCAATCACAACCGCCCAGGAAAACACCGCAACCGGCATTATCAATTCCCTGATAGCTTTTTCAAAATCCAAGCGAGTAGCCAATATCATAGGCGCAGCGAACCGCAGCTTTAGAAAAGAGTTTGCCCCGGATCAAGACCTAGCTGCAGTGGCACGAGTAGTCATTGAGCCCGTCAATCCTCTGTCAAAGACAATCTCAGGGCGTCTTCAAATCCTAGAAAACATGATGTCTCTAGGCCTAGTAAAAACACTGCAACAGTATCTCACGGTCATGCAGACCGGCCAGCTAGACCCAGCTATGGAAAGTAGCGGCAGCTTTGAGATGCTTAACATCAGGGCAGAGGGCGAAAACCTACGGGAAAATAAGCCGGTGATAGCACTCATCTCTGACATGCATAAAACTCACATTATTGAGCATCTTTCCCTACTCTCAACCCCTGAGGCCAGAGAGGATGCAAGCTTTGCAACCCGCGTCTTACTCCACGTAGCCGAGCATGAGAAAAGGTGGCAAGAGCTCACAGCAAGGCCAGCCCTATTAATGGCTACCGGGCAAGAAGGCTTCCCAGGTCCTATGGGGCAGCCGCTCCCTCTACCGGCAGAGGAAGGGGCACCGTCTAACGAAGTCACCACACCCTTAGAGGCGCCGTCCCAAGGCCAAGGCATGGGCGAGATGCCAAGAGACCCTAATATGCCAAACCTTCCGCCTAATGCCGACCCCAAGAGCCAAGCTGCCTATGAGCAGTTAATAAGCCAAACCCAACTAGGAGCGTAAAATATGCCAGATGAATTAGTAGTAGAGACCAGCCCGGAAGTCAGTGAGGCAGTTTTCACGGATCCGAAAGAAGTAGCAAAGCTAGCCTTTCAAAAAGAGACAGAGGACCTAGTAGCAATGGCCAAGGCCGAAAGTGCGGCCAGCGCTAAAGAGGCACTTTCTAAAGCTAAAAAGAAAGAGCCCATTGACGGGCCCGGTGAGGAGAGCGAAGAAAAAGAGGCCTCTAAGGACGCCCCAGAAAAAGATGAGAGCCCCCAAAGAAAGATAAAACTCACAATTGACGGTGAGGAAGTTGAGCACGATGAGAAAGAAGTCATCAGACTAGCCCAGATAGCCAAAGCCAGCCAAAACAGGGAGCACGTAGCTACAAAGACAGCCAAGCAGGCCCAAGCCTTCGTAAAAGCGCTAAGAGAAAACCCCGAGGCCGTCCTAAGCCACAAATCCCTAGGCCTAGACCTAGAGGTCTTAGCCGAGAAAATTCTTTGGAAAAAACTGCAAGAAAGCCTCAAAACTCCTGAGGATAAAGCCAGAGAGGCCGAGGAAAAAGAACGCTCAACCGATAAAGAGGAGCTAGACCGCTACAGAAAAAAAGATGAGGAGCGCGCAGCCAGCCAAAAAAAGGAGCGCATGGAAACTTTAAAAGAGCAGTACCGGCAAGACTGGACCCAGAAATTTACTGCAGCCCTTGACAGTGTCTCAATCCCTAAAGATGACTGGACCCTAAACCGTATGGCTCAGTATATGAGGGCCGGCCTAAAATCAAACCCCGGCATTGAGCCCAAAGACGTAGCGCACCTAGTAGAGGCCGATTGGCAGAGGACCCAGAAAAGCACCCTTACATCTTTAAAGGGAGATGCCCTTATGAAGTATCTAGGTGAGGATGTAGCCGAGGAGGTCAGAAAGGCCCAGCTAAAGAAATTCCAAGACAGGGATCTCGAGACAGACGCCACACCCGAAAACTCCCAAGCCCCTAAAACTCCTAAGAAAGTATGGTCATCAGTAGAGGAGATGCTAAGGCAATAACTGAAAGTTACCGTATTAAAGATAAGAAACAATATTTGTCTTTAATACGGTGAGCCGTCTAGGGCGCTTTAAGCTACCCGAAACCGCAAGGCGCGAATAGCTACCTAAAGCCAGTTTACTCAGACAAATACCCTAAATTAAACCAAAATTTAAAGGTAATACCATGTCTGATAATACTAAAGCCTCGCTAGATGCCCTTTTCAAATACAAAGTAGCTAAAGAAGTTGATAACCTTATCCCTTCGGCTTCAATCATCCAAAAGATGCTTGGCGAGCTAACACCCGCAACCAAGGCCGGCCGTAAGTTTTTGCAGCCAGTAGCTTTGACTCAAGAAAATGGCGTTACATACGGTGACGGAACTGCCTTTACATATAATGATGCTATCGTAGCAGTTTACGGCGAAGCACAAATCGATGCAGCTCCAATCATGCTGCGCAGCCGGGTTTCACTCTCAGCCGCTAACACTATGCTTGATGACCAAGCTACTTTCATCACTCAGACCAAGCTGCGCGCTGGCACGATGAAAGAATCTCTTTCAAAGATTTATGAGATTGAGTGCCTTTACGGCAAGTCAACCGTTGGCGTTGGTGTTATCCTTAGCCAAACAGGCTCAGGCCTCACTAGAGCTCTAGTTTTGTCCGAAGCTACTTTCGCAGCCGGTATCTGGGGCGGCAAAGAGGGCTCACTCCTAGAATGCCGCAACACTGCAGGCACAATTCAAAACCCTGACGCTGATATCGTTCTAGTCTCTGTTAACACAGACACTAGGACCCTAAACGTCTCAGGCGATGACTCAGATTTAACAGCATGCGGTGCAACTGATATCATCTGGTTTAAAGGCCAGTATGCTAACGGGTTTCACGGCCTTTTTGCTCAAATCGAAAACACAGGCACTCTCTTTAATATCGCCGCAGCTACCTACCAGCTCTTTAGGGGCAACGTAGTAGCAGTCTCAGGCGCTCTCGTTATGAGCAAAATCTTACGCGGCCTTGCAAAGGCGGTAGTAAGAGGCGGCCTTTCTGAGGACGTAGTAGCTTTGGTTTCTTCCGAAGGCTATGAATCTCTTAACTCTGACCTCGCAGCTTTACGCATGCTAGACGGCAGCTACAACGGCGCAAAAGGCGAAAACGGCGTTGAAGGTATCTGCTACCGTTACCAAGGCGGCAAGTGCAAAATTGTTGCACACCCTTTTATGATGCCAGGATACGCGGTAGCAGTACCGGAAAAAGGCGTCAAGAAAATCGGCCGCGTTGATATCAATTTCGGTATCGGCGGATCAGACTACTTTGAGAAACTAGAAAACTCTGCAGGCTACCAGCTAATCTGCCAAGCAGAATGGTCAATCTTTATCGAAAAACCAGCACGCTGCGTCTTGTTTACCACAATCACTAACCCGGCATAATCCGGTTTAGGCCCTTATGGGGATAGCCTCAAAACTGGGCTTGGCTAAAAAGAGCCAAGCCCCTTTTTTCTTAAAAGGATTAAAAAATGTCATCTGTAGTTTTTACAATCAGGTCCCCGCTAACTCAGGCCCTTCTTAATCAAAAGCTAGTCCACGCCGGCAAGCCAAAAGTAGGGGCTCAGGCCTGCGCGCAGTTTATCAAGGACCTTCTTAGTGGCCAGCAAGTTGGAATTCTTGATGTCCAAACAGGGGCATCTAACCCAGTGGCAGCCAGCGGCACCTTTACTCTAGTCTCAGTCATTGCAACTGATGCCCTCACTATCGGCAGCCAAACCTTTACTTTCACATCAACACCTACCCTAGAAAACGATGTCGAAGTAGACGGAGCAGACGACACAGCTGATGCAGCCGCGATGGCAGCCGCTATCAATTTGCACTCTATTACCGGCAAAGTAGTTAGAGCAACCTCAGCCCTAGGCGTAGTCACAGTCACAGCTCTACAAAAAGGCCTAGTAGGTAACAAAATCCCTATCTCTGATGCAGATACCACCATTACGACATCAGCCGCATTTTTAGCAGGCGGCACCGGCGGCGCTGACTCAGCGGCCACTACCTACGCTTTGGGCCTATGAGACCAGCTAACGGCCACACCATAATTTAAAGAGGATCATATGGGAAAAAATAGACTAATTGATAGACAGGTAACCCTGTCAAATATCGTAGGCCCCACAACCTTTGATATCGAACTAGAATATGCAGATATTTTGTCAATTCAGGCAGTAGCTACGGTCACAACCCCAAGCGATAAAACCTTCACTGCAGCCGTTACAGATATTTGCACGGCAGTAGCGCACGGCTTTATCACCGGCCTTAAGGTAAGGGGCAGCACTACTACCACACTACCGGCCGGCATCTCCTTGGCGACAGATTATTTTGTCATAGTCCTAAGCGCCGATACCTTTAGCCTTGCCACTACCTACGCCCTAGCACTTGCCGGCACAGTAGTAGATATCACCGACACCGGCACCGGCACCCACACCCTTACACCCACAGTCTTAGCAGGCGGCTCAGTAAAACTGCAAAAAAGCAATTTTGTATCTGCAGGCTTTTCTGATGAGGGTTCAGCTACCAACGTAACGGTAGCCGCTACAGTATGGCTTGAAAAAGATAAACCAGGCTTTAGATACGCTAGGTTTTATGCAACCGTAACAGCGGGATCTCTAGCTATAACGCTAAATATTATCGCCAAGGATTAAATATGGCTACTACAGTAAGCTTTAACGGCACGAGTTACTCAGTGCCAGCTACAGGTGAAAGAGCTTGGGGCGGGCAAGTTAGCGCCTACCTCATTGCTCTAGCGACCGGCACCCTGCAAAAAGTAGGTGGCACCTTCACACTGACAGCGGCCGATGTTGACTTCGGCGCTACCTATGGTCTTAAGGCCGCGAAGTTTTCAAGCCGCTCAACACCATCCACTACCGGCATTGTAAGGCTTGGTAATAATGAGTCAGTAGCCTGGCGTAACGCAGCCAATGGAGCTGACCTAGCCTTAAAACTTAATGCTTCAAATGTCTTAGAATTTGACGGCACTCCAATTGTTACCCTAGCACTTGGCACAGCCCACACAGCATTAAGGATGAATGCAGGCGGCACAGCTTACGCATGGGCCTTACTATTAGACGCCAACATTGACGCGGCTGCTGCTATTGCCTGGACTAAGGTATCAAAGACCGGTTCAAACCTAACGGACCTGGCTACCAGGGCGCATACTGATTTAACTGCGATTGGCACTAATACTCATGCCCAGATTGATACTGCTATCACTACCTCAGCATCTCACATAGCTAGCACCTCAAACCCGCATAGCACAACGGCAACCCAGCTTGGCCTAGGCAACGTAGACAATACCTCGGATGTCACAAAGAATGCGGCATCGGTAACACTGACCAACAAAACCTTAACGGCACCCGTAATTAATTCACCAACGGGAATAGTTAAAGCTGATGTAGGCCTAGGTAACGTAGACAATACATCGGACACCACAAAGAATAGCGCGAGCGCTACGCTTACTAATAAGACGATAGCGGGCGCAAGCAACACAATCACTGTTTTAGCGGCTACTCAGCTATCAGGCGCGACACCAATTGCTAACGGCGGCACAGGACAAACCACAGCCAACGCAGCAACTAATGCTTTACTCCCATCACAGGCGACTCATAGCGGCAAGGTATTAAGTACAGACGCCACAAATACGAGCTGGATTTCGGTCTTAACGAGCCCGATGACTACCAGGGGCGACTTAATCCGGGGCGGTACTTCCGGTGTAGCTGAAAGAGTAGCGGCCGTAACAAATAACAGAGTAGTGCGCGGTAACGGTACGGACGTTGTTTCCGGTCAGATTGATGCCCCTGGTTTTTTCACAACCGGCGCGGCAGCAAGTAGCACAGACATTGGGATAGTTACTGTAGGCGCACAAACTATCTTTGGTCCTAAAACTATTACTGGCACCACAGATGCTACGTTTAATATCAACTCTGGCACCTCTGGATCTGGGCCGCTTTTGCAGTTCCAGAGAGCGGCATCTAACAAATTTAGTATGTTTGTTGGTGACGTTGACGGTGATGGCAATTCATCAACAAACGGTCTTAGCATTTATGATTCAACAGCATTAGCTTACCGATTTAGAATTACCAGCACCGGATCGGCAACATTCGGCGCTGTAGCGGCTCCCGTAGGGTCCGTAAGCATCCTGGCTGATACCGATGCAGGCCTTCTTGATATTAGAAGTCTTAACGCAACTGATGCCAATGACAGGGGTGCGGGTGTTTATATCCGTAAAAGAACCACAACAACCGGCACCACACAGACGTTTATGCGGTTTTTTACTGGCGTTACAACTGCCAACGGCAGTATCACGGGCAACGGTGCCGAACAAGCGATTTTCACTAATATATCTGATGAGAGACTAAAGGAAAATATTGTTTCGTTACCGAGTCAGCTATCAAACATAATGAGCCTTCGACCGGTTGAGTTCGATTACAAAAATGGCAGCGGACATCAGATCGGTTTTATCGCTCAAGAAGTAGCAAAGATTTATCCTGATTTAGTGAGTGCAGATGAGAAAACTGGTTACCTATCGTTAGCCGGCCTTGGCAAAGGAGAGTCAAGGCTCATTAAAGCAATGCAAGAGCAACAACAAATTATTTTATCACTATCGGTGCGAATTGAAGCACTTGAGGCTAAATGATGAAACTACTTCCAATATTTCTACTTTAAACGAAAGGCAAAAAATGAAATTCCTAGTTTACCGAGATAGCGACACTTTCAGACTAAGAAAAATCGTAATTGAAATTTATAGCCATAGCGGCGCACTTCTTGACCGTAGCCGGATGGTCGGTGGCCTACTAAGCAATCCTCGGGCTTTGCAGCGTTTAAAAACAAGAATCAATCGGCGCATTGCTAAACGCGCCCCTATCTGCCAGGTATATGAAAAAGCAGGCATGGGCGGTTAATCCGCTCTTTAATAGTTAAATTCTTTAAAGGAAAATCAAAATGGACAAATGCGCAAAATGCGGGCACAGCGAAAAAGCTTATAACTACCGCGAAGATGAAGATGAAGATGAAATGGAAGTAGTAGAGGTAGACCACGGCATGGAGATGTTAGCAAAAGATGACATCCTAGCGGAGCTCATGGAATCCCTCTCAGAAAATCTCGCAAAAAAACTAAAAAAAGCCTAAAGGCCAAAAATGCTAACAACCGATCTTTTAGAGGACATTAAAGCTAACTCTTTTGCTCCCGAAGGGCAGACGACCTACACTGATGCCCAGCTTTTAAAAGTAGCCGACAATGAGACCATGACAAAAATTGTCCCAGCTCTTTTAAAAGCCCGTGAGGAGTATCTAGTCACATACAAAGATTTTGCCATAACCATAAACCAAGCTGCCTACGCTATCCCGGCTAGGGCAGTAGGGTTGCAGCTTAGAGACGTCCATATTATAGACGGCACTACCGTCATCCCTGATGTCCCGCGCACCGAGCCCGAGCGCATTAATTCAAATGCATCCGGCAACCCTGAAAGTTTTTACCTACTTGGCAATGACGTTATGCTTTTCCCTAAGCCTAACGCCACTACCCGCACTTTAAGGCTATACTTTCCCTTACGCCCGAGCGCCCTAGTCCTTCCTACAGCTGCAGCCGTAGTAACAGCTATAAACTCATTAACCGTCACCGTAGGCACTATTGTCTCTACATGGGTAACAGGAAATATCTTTGATTTTATAAAGCAAGACGGCGGCCATGAGTGCCTAGCAATTGACCAAACTAGTACGCTCATCTCAGGCTCAGATATGACCTTTGCTGCATTACCGAGCACACTAAGAGTAGGGGACTACATTAGCCTTAAGGGGACCTCACCTCTTGTGCAGCTACCAGCCGAGCTAGTACCAGTCCTAAGCCAAGGCGCAGCCAGTAAAGTCTTAGAGAGTATGAATCAATCCGGTGCATCAGGGGCCCGCAAAGAGTTTAAAGAGATGCTAGAAACGGCCGTCATCCTATTAACACCGAGGACTGTTGGCGAAGCCAGGGTCATCGTTAGTAACCCATGGAATATCTAAATGCAAAGTATGACCTTAAAAGCTAAAGGCCGCTTCACTTCGGTCAATGAGCTCTCAGAGGCACCCGAGGGCGCTTTGATTGAAGCCGATGACGTAGACATACTCCAAGACGGTATCATTGAGCCAAGACGCGGCCTGGAAAGAGCTACCACCGATTCTTTCCCTGACACAGCTCATAGGGCAGATAGCCTTTTTTTTTATGATGACAAGCTCTTTGCCCACCGAGGCACCCCTTACGCCGCAGCTACTCTCTCTTATTATAACGCTGGTTGGATTGACGTTGGCGCAGTAAGTGCCCCTACAGGCATCAAGATTAAGACAGCCAAAGCCAGTCAAAACGTATATCTCACAACCTCTCTAGGAGTTAAAGTCTTAGACAAATTCGACGGCACTCTAAGGGTAGCCGGCGCGTTTAAGGCCCTTGACGTATCAGCCGTCACAACCGGCGCATCAGGCTTTTTAGACGGTACTAATAGCATAGCTTACAGACTAGTTTGGGGACTTAAGGATGCTAACGGCACCCTAGTTTTAGGTGCCCCATCAGCAAGGGGTGTCGTAAAAAATACCAATGCCCTCTCTACTTTTAGAGACACCATTGTCACTACCACCATTCCGACCGGCGTTACTACAGCTTGGATCTATCAGCTCTACGGCAGCGCCCAAACTACTGCAGCCGAGCCCTCTGATGACTTGCAATTAAAATTTGAAGGCAGTCCGACATCCGCTGAAATTACAGCCGGAAAGGTAGCAATCTCTGACATCACACCCGACAGCTTAAGGGGTGCCTCTCTCTACACCAATGCTAGTCAAGAGGGTATTGCTAACGGCAACGAAAGACCTCCTCTAGCTAAAGACATAACTGTCTTTAACGGGTGCCTTTTTTTCGCCAACACAGTATCAAAAAACCGATACTTTTTAACCCTGATCTCTGTAGGCGGCACCCTAGGGATAGTAGCAGATGACACCCTGACAATTGGCGGCGTAGTCTATACGGCTAAGGCAAGTGAGACAATTGCTAGTGGCCAGTTTGCAGTGGCTACAGGCGGCACGGCCGCACAAAACATAAAAGATACTGCAGCTAGTTTAATCAGGGTTATAAACCGCTACGCTTCATCTGTAGTTAGTGGGTTCTATTTGTCCGGTGTAGACGATACTCCCGGCAAGATGCTACTCGAAGAAAAGAATATCGGGGGTGGCCCCTTTTACGTCCTGACCTCAAGGGCTACGTGTTGGTCACCTTCGGGCATACCTACGAGCGGCACCGCTCAAGCCTCTACCAATGATACCTTTGTCAATGGCCTAGCATGGAGTAAGCCAAACCAGCCCGAGGCAGTCCCCTTAGTTAATTTTGTGCAGGTAGGCTCAAAAGACAGCGCAATCATCCGGATCGTAGCCCTACAAGAGGCCTTATTTATATTTAAAGATGAGGGCATTAGCCGGTTAACCGGGTTTTATCCTAACTTCAATGTTGAAGTATTAGACAATAGTGCAAAAATACTAGGAGCAGAGACCCCAGCCATCCTAAATAACCGGATATTCTGTCTCTCAGACCAGGGCGTCATTGAAGTCTCTGACGGGGTAAGGGTCATCTCTAGACCGATTGAAACCGACCTTACGAGCCTCTTTGGCAACACCCTAGCTACGCTTACATCAACCGCTTTCGGCCTCTCTTATGAGAGCGACAGAAAATACTATCTCTTTGTACCTAACGACATTTCGACCTCACCTGCCCATGCTCATGTTTACAATGTTTTTACTGCATCCTGGACTAGGCATATCCTTAAAAAGCTATGCGGCGCGGTAGACAGTAATAGGCCCTTTTTCGCTGATTCTGATGCACCTAGAATCTCAAAAGAAAGAAAGAGCTATACATACAGAGACTACGCTGATTTTCTAGTAGACACCGCAGTAACGGCCCAGACAGGTGACGTAGTAACTCTCTCAGAAAATAGTGACCTAGCCAGCGTAGGCGACCTCCTCTATCAATCTGATGAGCTCTTTTCAATCATCACGGCAGTCTCAAGCACTAACGGCACGGTAACAGTAACCGCCAACCCAACTTTCAACATAGCCTCTGCCCAAATATTAAAAGCTATACCGGCTAAGGTTACTTGGGCACCTGTGACACTGGCTAACCCTGGAGTACAAAAACAGTTAAGTAGCGCTACCGTATTCTTTAAAGATGATTTTAATGGCGTAGGCTACCTAGGCTTTGAGACAGATTTAGTAGCAGTAGAGACACTAGTGCCGGTGCAAGGCTTCGGGCTAAGTGTGTGGGGCCTTGGGACTTTCGGCGAGGAACCTTGGGGCGGTGAGAGTTCTAGACGGGCAGCAAGGCAGTGGGTCCCAAGGGATAAACAGCGCTCTAGTCAAATGGTAGTGAGCTGGCAGCACGCCTACGCTTACAGCCCTTGGAAACTCCAGGGCGTTTCTCTATTCGGTGAGATCGGCAGTGAAAAGGTGACTAGATAAATGGCATTTTTTAACTTTAAAAAAATCCTGCAGGAAAATCTTCCTAGCTACAGCTGGCTAGCCGCTATCATAGGACCAGTTAATAAAGGGTTCGAGGATGTCCAGAGGATACTAAATAGCGGTTTAACGTTCGGGCAGAATATGAGTGCTAGTGTAAACTCAGTGACACTAGACGGCGTTTATCCGGTTTATGTTTCCTGGGCCCTACCGGCCAAACCCGTAGGCGCTTGGGCTATAGTTTGTAGGGAGCTCTCAGGGGCGCATGTAACTTTCACAGACGCTGTCTTTCTTGATTGGACTTGGGACGGTGAAAGAATCAGAATAGACGGGGTGACAGGCATCACACCTACCTCAACCGCAAAATTTAACCTCTCTTTCATAGCAATCACAGGATAAACAAAATGGCTTTCGTAAAAGATGACGATGAGGAAAATCTTAATCAGCAAAGCGGCCAGCCCCAGGGCTCTGAGCAGGTTTTATCAACCGGCACCAGCGGGGCCGGAGCTCCCGGTCAATCTGCAGCGGAAGGCCCGGCGGCAGGCGAAAAAGCAAAAGGCACAGGGTGGACTAACCTTGTTAGCTACGTAGACGCCAATAAGCCCCAAGCTAACGCTATGGCTCAAAAAGTAGTAGGCGGCGTAAGCGCTAGAGCGGCCGGAGCTACCAGCACCGGTGACCTCTTTGCGGCCGGAGCAAAAGAAACGGTAGGAAACCAAACCCCTAAAAGAGATAACTCAATCATCTCTGACCTAGGCACTAACGCAGCATCAATTGCAAATGATGAAACCCGGAGAAAAACCTATGAAAGCATGAGAGATGCTAGCTACACCGGCCCAAATGCGGCTAGTGAGGCCTCTGGTTTTAATGCCGCGTCTAAAGGCTACCAAGACGTAGCAAAGAGCGCTGATGTTCTAGAGGATTTTGAAGGACGTAGAGACACGATTGCAAAAGCCTATGAGCCGAGAGATGACTATAATGCCGGTGAGCAGAGGCTAGATTCTTTCCTGGTAGGCCAAGGCCCAGCTAGAGAGACAATTCTGCAAGGCAAGAAAGATTTTGGCACCGGCTCAACCTTCACGCAGGGCTGGGATGACATACTAACAGGAGTAGACACCGACATAGGCGGCGCCAAGGCCGCAACCGACCAACTAAGGACCGACACCGGCAACGCAGCTACCACTAGCCTTGACGCAAGTAAAAAAGTCTTTGATGACTACAGCACTACAGCGGTAGGCGCCAACAAAGCGAATGATGACATCTTTGCCCGCTTAAGCACCGAAGTATCTAGCCCTAATAGCAACATTCGGGGCCGTGCATTTGCCGAGATAGGCTTAGACACAGCAACCGGCGAATTTTTACTGAAAAACGGCGCTAAGATGAGTGACTTAATCAGCGCAGGCAAAAGAAGAAATGCAGGCGACTTTGCTCAAGACGCAGAGATAGCACAATTCAACGCCCTATCTAGCCTCATGCCAGGCAGTGGGCTTGACGCCAATATGGTTAGTAAGACCGGGGCCTCAGCGAATCCCTTCGAATCCAATCAAGAGAAAATCACTCTCTCAAGAGAGGCTAAAACCTTACAAGACGGCCTAGAGAGCCGACTAAAAACCGAGCAACAAAAAAGAGATGACTCTTATAATGTCTACGCCAATGCCATTCAGTCCTATCAATCCGGGCCAAGCTCCTACAGCCGAGACCCTACAGCCCATATGCAGCCCCTTGCAAAGCTGACCGGCATCTCTGCCCAGTCGTTATCCGAAGCCCAAGAAAAAGGCCTAGATGTTAGCCAATATCTAACAAAGGGCGCAGCTCTAAACGTAGGTGACGTCACCCTTGACAGTGAAAGGCAGGGCTGGTCTAGCCTACTAGGCAAGATCGGTATTAACCCGCAGTATGATGTTAGCGATAGCCAGGATGAGGGGAAAGCATACGGCTTTGACCTAGCCGGGCTGGCCGCAGCGGTTAAAAATGTCAACGCACCTAAGGTGATCAAGACGGCCAGCAAAAATAACCAACAACAAGACCCTAAGAAGGCAGTGACCGCCGAAGCTAAAAAAGCCATTGCACCGGGCGTT
>Ga0163155_10001166_pt1 | contig 32208 bp, 29 predicted proteins | sample OliLakLV19SP4G1_FD_148611 | JGI IMG/M metagenome (GOLD analysis project Ga0163155, IMG submission 148611) | Freshwater microbial mat bacterial communities from Lake Vanda, McMurdo Dry Valleys, Antarctica - Oligotrophic Lake LV.19.SP4.G1 | ecosystem: Environmental > Aquatic > Freshwater > Lake >... | reverse complement strand
AATAAAGCGTTGGATGAGAAAACATGCAGCAGCCAGCCCTAAAGCAACTAGAGCAAGTCATACAAAGATGAGCAGTGTACGAAACATTAGGCTGTAAGCGACGGAGTTGGTGGAAACTTGCACCTATTGCTAGGCTGACCACCACTACGTCCAGAGAGGCACAGCGACTATCCTCTATGGGCTGGTTGATTTTATCGTTCCCAGTTGTGACAGCTCCCTACCAGCCAAACAGCTTAAAGTATTACTTAGGGAAAATTACGAGAATTTACTGAGCGAGTAGATAGCTATAAAAGCTGAGTGGCACAAATAGCTGAGCTGAGCTTTATTGCATGAATGAATGCCCCAGATGAGCCACAGCCAGCCTGCATTGAGGAAACTTTTACAGTTGAGTAAGCCTCAGTCTTGCGACTGAAACCTTGACTATTTTCATTAATTTGAGCAATTGATAGAACAATTCACTCAATCTCGACAAAAACAACTGGATAAACACTCAATTATTTTAAAAAAGAACGTTCCGAATTGAACGAGGGCGCATACTATATATAAGATGAGTTTAATAACATCAACACACATGATCACACGACAAAGCCCAAAACCTGTCTCTAAAGATCAGCTAGAGAAGGTATCTGAAATGCTTCAGGAATTACCACCTAAGCCAAAAGATGAACTGTCGCTGAAAGAAGCGATCGCTGAGATGTATGAGAAGATCACCGCTGCCTTGAACCGTGGCTATAGCCATGCAGAGATCTCAGAAGTCCTTAAAGGGCAAGGGTTACAGATTAGCTCATCCACATTGAAAAGCTATCTAGCCCAGGTCAAACCTAGCGATGCACCCAAGCGCGCTAAGCAACCCCGCAAGGCCAAGGCTGAAGCTATTTCAGATGTGGTAGATGCCACCTCTGAACTGGATGAACCTGAGGAACCCACTGCATCAGAGCCACCGAAGCGCGGCAGAAAGACAGCCACTAGTACCAAAACCGCAGCCAAGGCGACCGCAAAACCAGCGACGATTGCGCTGGATGTTCCAGTCGATTCAGAACCGCCCAAACGCGGCAGAAGGGCAGCAACTGCTACGGGTACAGCTACGAAACAAACCTCCAGAGGGGAAGGGGCTGGCACTGTTAAAACCAGTACCCGCAGGCGTTCCACCATAGGTCGAGGGCGTAGAGAGCAAGGTTAATTGGGTTAATCGAAGGCGATCGCGTCTGATTAGCTGCTACAAACTCAGCCCTCAACTCCATGACAGATATCGTTAGATTTTTTGAAAAGTGCGCGCTGTGCACTTTTCAAAAAAATCCAACGAGACGGTTAAAATATTCCCTACCTACTTACAAAGTTAATGTGTTCTCAATCCGGCGATCGGGAATGAGCCACATCATTGCAACCAGTGCATGCAATGCACAGACAAGCCCTAAATTGACCAAGGCCAGTAGAATTGCCACGGCATCCATGACGGCAGAGATTTTTCCTATGCGATCTCGACTAGTGGCGATCGCCAACGTAGAATCTTGACCGTGATACGCAATCAAAACCTGAGCAAAAATTAGTAGAGACGCGATTAATCGCGTCTCTACAGGTTGTATCGTTTCTCAGATTGGCCGTCAGGGGGGCGATCGCATTCGCTTGTCTACGGCGATGGTCTCTGCTGAAGCAAGCAGCACTCGTTCATCTAATCTCAAATCGCCTCCTCAAGGCTAAGATAGTTGAGAAAGATTCTATAGAAACCTAGACGATATAGCCCAATTTTTACTGCTTTAAAGCATCTATCCCTACAGAGCTGAGTCAGGTAACAGACCATGCTAACTCATGGAAGGCTATGGTGGTGAACCTTTTGGTCAACTTCGCATAGGGTCAGAGCCAAAGCAGCGATTCCTCTTAAGAGTTAGTAAAGTTTGCTTTAAATGTGGAGTTTTAAATGGTACTTATTGAAAATAAATCTGAAGTAAGAAAGAATGAAGGGTAGAGATAAGTTGATTGATCGTGACATCCCCAACCACAGGCAAAACACCTGGCACTCATTCGTCTACCTGGGCGAGTCCCCGAATTATGGTCAAGATGATATGAGCGAGAATACTGGACCCGGAATCACTGGGTCGGGAATCACTGGAACTGAGCTAGTCGATGGGGCTGTCACTAAACGGGCGATCGCAACGTTAGCGACCGTAACGGTAGGCGATCGCGTCCGGATTGTGGCTTTAAATGGCGATGCCAATGCTCGCCTGATGGCAATGGGATTGATGCCCGGTGTGGTGTTGCAGGTGGTGAGCTGCACCCCAAACGGGTCGGTCATTGTGGCATTGCAAGACCAACGGCTGGGCTTAGGAGCCGAAATGGCTCAGCAAATTCAGGTGGTGGATGCGGCAGCACCCATGGAACAAGGGCGATCGCTCTCCAGTCATCCGCTAGCAAAAATAGCGCCGGAGCCAGCCGCCGCCATTGCTCCTACCTTGAAACTGCGAAATGTGCCGATTGGCTCGACCTGGACAGTTGTGGGCTATGAACCTACCGCCCGCGACTATAAGCGCAAACTGCTGGCCATGGGGCTAACTCCGGGCACCGCACTGACGGTCAAACGCCACGCGCCGCTCGGCGATCCCACAGAAATTGAAGTGCGCGGGTTGCGCTTGAGTCTACGCAAAGATGAAGCCGATGCTTTGATCGTTGAGCCAATCAAGAATTGCTAATAGCAATACTTCGGACAGTTTTGAGATAGCCTGCCCTCATCCCCCAACCCCTTCTCCCAAAAAGGGAGAAGGGGAGCCGGATTGAAGTCCCTCTCCCCTCTTGGGAGAGGGATTTAGGGTGAGGGCAAATGCTAACGGTACAATGCGGGTTCCCGGCACTTTCATAAAAACTGTCCGAACTATTGTAATAGAGGATTGCTAATAAAGGATTTAGAGTTTAGATTTAATGAACCGCAGGCAGAGCAGCGACTAAGCAGTGCGCCAGTTCAGCAGGCGTGAGGCCGGATTGGTGGAACCAGTCTGTGCCGAGTTGAATGTAAGACGGCAGCGGGATGTGGAGTTGAGTGAACAGCTCGGAGTTGGCTAGCAGCGATCGCGTTGATCCACGGGCTGCAACTTGCCCGCCCTGGAACACCAGCAGCTGATCGGCATAGTCTGCCAGCAGCGGCAGGTCGTGCGAAATGCAGAGAATGGTTTTGTGCTATTGCTTGAGCTGCCGCAAGATTTGCCCCAGCTGCTCACGCCCTCGCGGATCCATGCCAAAAGTCGGTTCGTCTAAGACCAGCACCTCGGGATCTAACGACAGGGCACAAAGAATCGACAACAGCTGTTTTTGAGCCACCGACAGAGCTAGAGGCGATCGCGTCCGATATTCGGCTAGCCCAAACTGCTCTAGCAGCGCTTCTACCTCAAGCTGACGCTGCTGCTGCCAGCGGACGTCATTCGCCAGAAACACCGAAAATAGGGCTTCCTGCTCAACGGTTTCGTTAAACAGCATCAAGTCAGGGTTTTGAAACGCCATTCCCACCCGGCGCGCCATCGGCGCTACCGTCTGCCGCGCCACCTGCTGACCGCTGACCATGACTACTCCTGTTTGCGGACGCAGCAACCCGTTTAAGTGGCGCACAGCCGTAGATTTGCCCGAGCCATTTTGGCCAATAATCCCTAGCAGTTGGCCCGCGTCGGCGCTAAAACTGACGGCTGAAAGGGCTGGAGTCGGAGCATCAGCATAGATAAAGGTTAGATCGACACAGTCCACTACGGGCGCTGATGGCGGCGCTGAGCGGGCGAATTCGACCGGGGCACGAGAGCCGTAGCCGACGGTAGGGCTGATTGCTCGCCCTGTGCAGACAACAGACCAGCGCGCAAGGGGTGACCTGTAGCGGTGCTAGTCATCGCCTTGCCTGCCCCTAAGAATGTGTAGATATCCAGCGGTTCGCCTCAGCAAATTCGACCCAAACAGACAGGTCATAGCCAAACTGTTGCAGAGCAAACGACAAATTAGTTAATGCCGGACGCGGAATGCGAGACTGCTCTAACAGAGCGCGATTTGAGAGAAATTCTCGCAACTCGCCGCTATATAGCAAGCGGCCATTGGGGCTGAGCACCAGCGTTTGATCGACCAAATGCTGAAACCACTCTAGGTTCGGATCGCTGACAATCAGCGGTTTACCCAGCGCTTTCAGCCGTTCTACCACCTGCCCCATCTGCTGCTTGCCCGCCGGGTCAAGCGCCACAGTCGGTTCATCTAAAACAATAATCGGCGGATCTAGCGCTAAGATCGCCGCCAACACACACACCTGCTTTTGCCCACCCGATAGCTGGTCGGTGAGGCAATCGCGCAGATGGGTGATATTTAGCTCGGCCAAAACCTGCGTGATCCGCTGGCGGATCTGGGCGAGCGGCAACCCTTGGTTTTCTAGCCCAACGTAATCATACCCGAATAAAGCACGGCATCAATTAGCGCTTTTTTGCTGGTTGCCAATTCCTCTAGCGTGTACTTATTGCCAACGAATAGCGCCAGCACCAGCCCCGTTAGCCCCACCATAATGCCATCCACCAGCAGCGTATGGGCGGGAATAAACGTTCCTGCTAGCAATCCCCGAACAACTAAACCCAAATATCCCGAGATGAAACCAGAAATTGAACCAAACAAAATGCCGATCACCGGAGGCAAAAATGCGAAAATTCGCCACTGAATAATCCCTGGCACCAGTTGAATTGGGTTCGCATAGGCTCAAAGCACACCCGTAATTACACCCCAAATTACAGAAAACACAATCGAAAAGACCGGGTTACTGCGCTTCTTTTTGTTTTTTGGCTTAGAGTTTTTTGGCTTAGAGTCTGTGGTTGACATAATAGTTTGGATTAGAAAGCTGTGTAAGTACTGATTGAAATACTCCAAATTTAAGCACCATATCGCGTGAGCTAAATACAGATGTAGCCACTGATACAAAAGGTTTACAGTAGCTTCAAAATTAGGATAAAAAACCGGACAAAGAGCTAACCAAGGGCACTCTACAAAGACTAAAAAACAATAAAAAAAAGATAGGATGAACCGCAAAGTTTCAAGACTTATCACTTCTTCATATAACTCAGGAATACAGCTGAGGTCATGATCAATGCAATCAGCCATAGCTCACGAGAAAGATTAAGCCAACTGACGGATTCGTCAATCATTTTAATCATGCAAGATAGATATAGACACGGACTAATTAACCTTACAGTTACAGGTCAATCAAGTATTGAAAATCACAGCATAGATTCATTAGATAAATTTAATCTTGTCGAAATAAAATGTGAAGTCTGATTTAAACCAGAGCCACTTCAGAAGTGTTCCCAGGCTCTACCTGGAAACGAGTGCAAAACAACATCCATAACGCTTTACAGATCGCTGATCCAGAGCTGACTTAACCGGATTAAAACAGCCTACAAGATTAGCGGCTATTAAGGAAGCGAATTTATTAAGTTATTTCGAGATCAAGTTAATCAAAAAATATTTTCATTTCTTATGTTGAATCCCGCGCCCAATGTAGACACTTCAACCGAAATCCAACTTCTGATTGTTGAAGATGAACCCAGTCGGGCGATCGCCTTACAAGAAACCTTAGAATCATTAGGTTATATCGTCCTTGATATCGTCGATTCTGCGATCGCCGCCATCGAAACAGCCGCAGCGCGTCGCCCAAACTTGGTATTGATGGACATTGAACTACGGGGTGAGATCGACGGAATTCAAGCAGCAGAGCAAATCTGGAACCAGCTGCACATTCCTGTGATTTATTTGAGCGAGCAGACCGACAAAAGTACGCTTGAGCGAGCAGCCCTGACTGTCTCATTTGGCTATCTGCTCAAACCTGTTACGGCTCCAGAGCTTTATGTTGCAGTTCAAACTGCCCTAAGCCGCTACCATCGCGAACAGTTCCTTGCCCTTGAACATACCCGACAACTAGACATTCAACGGGCAGAAGTGCAGCAGATGCAGCAGCTCAAAGAAAACTTTTTAGCCATGACCTCCCATGAACTTCGCACCCCTTTATCTAACATTAAGCTAGCAATTCGACTCTTAGAAACCGTTTTAGCTCGGCAAGACCTGTCCAGCTTGCAAGACCAGACAACGGCTCAGGCACTCGATCGTTACCTAACGATTTTGAGCGATCAATGTGACCAAGGGCTAAACACAGTCAACGATTTACTCGACATCCGCTCAATTGATGCCGATGAGTTTCCGTTAGAGTTGATGCCCATTCAACTAGAATACTGGCTGCCTCACCTCATTGAAGTGTTTCAAGCCCAAATTCAAGTACAGCTACAAAGCCTACAAATCACCGTCTTTCCCAATCTCCCTGCCCTTGTTTCAGATTTATCCGTCCTGACCCGCATTATCTCCGAATTGGTCAGTCGTGCCTGTAGCTATACGCCACCCGGCGGTCAGATCAAAGTGACCGCTCAACCCCTAACGGTATCTCAACCGTCAGCTATTCAAGCGGTTAACTCAGAGTGGATTCAACTCCAAATTAGCAACTCTGGCGATGATATTCCCCCTAATGAACAGGCTCATATATTTGAACCGTTCTATCGTATTCCCCAAAATGACCAATGGAAATATGGCGGCACCGGACTGGGGCTAGCACTCGTGAAGCGGCTGGTCGAGCATCTGATGGGCACGATTGAGGTCACAAGCGAATCAGGATGGACGATCTTTACGCTGCGCCTGCCGCTTAACGCTAGCTCAGATGTCAACCAATAGCCGTCGATCAGCAGTCGATCGCCGGTCACACCACGCTACGATGGGGGCGTTGGTTCGCCTACGCAGAGCGCGTATCGCCATTCCAGAACATGACTGGAGCAGCATGAGTAGCCCTACTTTCCACGGATACGACACCTTCCTACAAACCCTCAAGGAGCGGATTAGCAGTGCCCAAGTGCGCGCTGCCTTGGCCGTCAACCGGGAACTGGTGCTGCTGTACTGGCAACTGGGGTGCGATATTTTGAGCCGACAGCAGCAGCAGGGCTGGGGGGCAAAAGTGATCGATCGCCTCGCCAAAGATCTGCAAAAATCTTTCCCTGAGATGAAAGGCTTTTCACGCACCAATCTGCTGTACATGCGCGCCTTTGCCGCTGCCTACCCCGACGAGCGATTTGTCCAGCAGGCCGCTGGACAAATCCCGTGGTTCCACAACTGCACCTTGCTGGACAAAGTCAAAGACCCGCAAGCCCGCCGCTGGTATATTGAGCAAACCATCCAAAACGGCTGGAGCCGCAGTATTTTGACCCACCAGATTGGGGTTGATTTATACCATCGCCAGGGTGTTGCCACCACTAATTTTAGTAAAACCCTGCCCGCCCCCCAGTCAGACTTGGCACAGCAGGTGCTCAAAGATCCTTACAACTTTGACTTCCTGAGCCTAGGCAAAGAAGCGCAAGAGCGAGATTTAGAGGCCGCTCTAGTCGATCATATCCGCGACTTTCTGCTGGAACTAGGCGTCGGATTTGCCTTTGTCGGCAGTCAGTTTCCACTCCAGGTGAGCGGCAAAGACTATCGCCTCGACCTGCTGTTCTACCACTTTCGGCTACACTGTTTTGTGGTAATTGACCTCAAAACTCTGGAATTTGAACCCGAATTTTCGGGCAAGATGAACTTCTACGTGTCGGCGATCGACGACCTGTTGCGTAGCCCTGATGATAACCCGACAATCGGCATGATTCTATGTAAAACACACGATCAAACTATTGTGGAATATGCCCTGCGCGACCTGCAAAAACCGATCGGCATCTCCACTTACCAACTCCGGGATGCCCTACCAGAACCGTTGCAGGGCAGATTGCCCACAATTGAGCAGCTAGAAACAGAGCTGAATGCGATCGTCATCGACCTGGACGGCAACCTAGAATAGGTTTTGAATTTTGAGTTTTGAATTTTGAGTAACCTAGAGTGCCTGTAATGGTTTCGCAAGGCGATCGCACGCTTAATTACTTAAAAAAGTGGAGTATTTTCCAGCCCACATTCCCCCATTTTCATTGTCATAAGGGGATTAAGCCGAAGCATCAACTCAGCAAGCAAAGGACTGACTGCAAGGATTAAAATTCACTCATACGCCTAGCTCCTCATCCAGCACCACATCGGGCAACATCTTCCCCACATATTCACTTACCACCTTTTGCCCATTCCAGCGATACAGATACCAATAAGGCCCATGCGGTCGCTCACCCGAAACGGCACAGCGACAGTTGGGCTTGCCGCAGCGCACTAGTTCTAGTTGATAGGTCACCCGCCCCAGCCGCCGCTGATCCACCACCTCGCGCCCGGTTCGTGGGGTGATGGACGCTAGTGCGGCGGTGGCGTGGTGGCTAGCAATCAGTTCGCCTAGCCAGTGATGCAGCGATCGCTGATCTGCCAAAGACAGTTTGCCAATTCGCAGCTGGAGCTTAGATAAGGCTGGAGAATCCGGGTCTGCTGAGTTGGAGTCCATTACGCGCTTCTTATGTAAGTATTTTATGCCTGAAGTCCTCTTGCAGTTTACATAAGAAAGTGAGCCAGCGATCATGGGGCTGGAATGGACAACCCCCTGATCACTATTTACGCAGACACCAGCTGTAACTCCTGACTGATTAAAGCTTGGGCTGTCTCGGGGGCGATCGCCTGCCACTGGGAATTAGTAGGATGCCCGTCCTGCCAGTCAAACGTCACCTGGCTAAAATCAGCACCGGTTAACTCTTCAAACCCTAGTGTATAGTGCTCAATCCAGACTAATTTAGCCGGATCGAGATGAAATTCTTGGACAACCTGGTCTACTAACTGTTCAACCAGATGGGGAATAAACCACCCGATTTCAAACCCCATATCATTGATCAGGACCGTTTGCACGTCTGGATGAGGCTGAAAGATGCGGAGATGGCATTGCACTTGCCAGATTCCTAATCCTTGACCGGGGATTTGACACTGGTAGATTTGATCAATCATCTTCATACTCTGTGAGGGGCAAAGATCAATTGCAGTCAACACGTTATGGCACAACTCAAATATTCACAGGCATCTGGTTCCAGAGGTTTAAGCGATCACCAGCGATCGCGGCAAAGAACACGCGTCCCATTGCAGCTCTAAAGCAGGTGGCATTAAATTGAGGCTAGGTTGCTCAAGCAGTGGCATTTCTTGCCAACAAGTCCGACAAAACCAATACATCTGATGATGGCGCACGTGGCGGAGCATAGAGCTAGAGCAACAGGGGCAAATATTCATCATCACTGCCTTTATAGGTAAGTTAATCAACCGAGATCAATAAAATACGCTTTAAACAGAGATTTAACCCAAAAGAGACTTCATCAATCCTTCAATCTGCTCTAGTTTGAACATATTGAAAGATCATGGAGAAAGTTTGGAGAAACAGAGGAGTTTGATTAAGTTTCCTCACAAAGCAGGTTGAACTAGTTGCCTCAACCCAGCCATAAAACCTTACCAGTTCATCGTCTGGGCAATTTGCTGAACCAGATCAACCGAATGAAAAGGCTTAGCAATTGTTAGCACTACTCCCAATTGAGCAAATTGATCCGAATTGGGTAAATAGTTGTTAGCTGTGAGTAACACCACCGGGATTTGCTGCGTTGCTGGGTCAGCCCGGAGATGTTGCAGGAAGGCAAATCCATCCATTTCTGGCATCATTACATCTAGGACGATCACATCGGGTGGTTCAGCATTTGCTAAATTGAGCGCCTCCCGCCCTGACATTGCCGTCAACACATCCCAACCTCCCAGTAGCTGTAGGCAAAGTGCTACAACTTCTCGAATAGTGGGTTCATCATCTACGACTAAAACGCGCCGGGCGGTTCCCTCAGCTCCCTTCACTTTATTGTTTTGCACAATCCATTCAGAGCGTTTTTTGCTGATCGTGTCCCTCATTTTGAATCTCACGATGAAGAGCTAAAACTAGTTATGGTTTCAGAGTAGAAAACAAAGATGGAGAAAGTTTGGAGAAACTAGCTTTATTCATAAAGAAAACATTAATTTTTACCCAAGCGGCTTTTATATCGACGTTGCTGGTGACGCCGTTTTCGCAGCTAGACAACGCCTAGTACTGCACGGGGTAGTTTACCTACATTTGAACAAAGGGCTTAAGCCCCTTGTTTGGGGAGCCTGTAATAGTAGTTAGACTTCCGCCGCCAAGTACTAGCCCCGAAGCAGCGCCTAATGCCAGCCCAACAGCTGGCTAATTTCCTGAGAGATTTGGACTGGGTCAAACGGTTTGACAATTAATCCTGCTACACCCAATTGCTGATACTGAGCTTGATCTAAAGGCTGCACTTTGGCGGTCAGAAAAATGACTGGGATGGATTGAGTTTGCGGATTAGCTTGGAGCTGTTGAAAGGTTTCTAGTCCATCCATCCCTGGCATAGAAACATCTAGCAAAATGGCATCGGGCTGCTCTGTGGCGGCAGTCTGAATTGCTTCGGTTCCCGATGCCGCAGTCGTTGCCTCCCATTTGGCCAGCTTCACCAAACAGGCACATACCACTTCACGAATCCGCTCTTCGTCATCCACGATTAAAATGTGTCTTTTTTTCATCAAGGTTCTAGCCTCTGGCTTGAATTGAAGATAGGCAAATGAACAAGTTTTATGGCATTTGCAGCGGCAATGAACAGAAAAAGGTGCTGCCTTGCCCCCATCTGCTTTCAACCCAGATCTGGCCACCATGCTGTTGCACGATAGACTTACAGATTGCTAGCCCTAAACCTGTGCCCCCTCGGTCACGAGAATCAGATCCATCTACTTGTTGAAAGCGGCCAAAGATACTTTCTAGCTTCTCGGCAGGGATACCTCTACCCTGGTCTTGGACAGAGAAAATTATATGGGAGGATTGCAGATCCCTGATTCCTAACGCTTGGCGCTTGATTGCGGCGGATAAAGTCACAGCTTTACCGGCAGAGGAAAACTTGATGGCATTGCTGAGCAAGTTAGTCAAGGTCTGGATGATGCGGTCGGGAGCCACCCAGATTTGTTTAGACAGAGGCTGGACGACTAACTGAACTCCGGCTGCTTGGGCACTGCTTTGCATGACTGCTAGCGACCGCTGCATCAGATCAGCGGCATCGCACCATTCCTGTAGCAGTGAGACTTTGCCACTTTCTAATTTTTCTAGATCTAGGACATCGTTCACCAGCCGCACGAGGCGTTCCGTATCGGTCGCGGCAATCTCAATCATGCGCCGCATGGCAACGGGTTCATCGTCCATCACCCCCGTTGCTAACAGCCCCAGCGAGCCACGAATCGAGGTCAGCGGGGTGCGCAGTTCATGACTGACAATCCCAATGAACTCATTTTTCATCTGTTCTACCTTCTGCCGTTCTGTAATGTCTTCCCCAATGCTGATGATGCCAATCATGTGACCTTCGGCGTCTTGCAGCATGGTGTTGTTCCAGGCAATAAATCGCCTTTCGCCCGATTTTGTCAAAATCGAATTTTGATAGTAGGGATGCGTATTTTGGCCTAAGACCTCAGAGAGTAAAGTCTGGATTGACTCTTGGGTAGACGGTGGCAAAAAGTTTTCAAACCAGTTCTTACCTAACGTTTCTGAGTCTGTGTAGCCAGTCAGCCTCAAGAAAAAGGGATTGACGTAGTTGACGGTTCCGGTCTGATCTAAGCCCACTACGATGAGCTGCACATGATCTAGCAGCGATCGCCACCGACGTTCGGCTTCATGGATCACAGCGGTAGACTGCTGACGCTCTTTTAGCTCAATTTGAAGTTGGCTATAGAGTTCAGATTGCTGAATTGCGATCGAAAGCTGACTAGCAATTTGTTGCAGCAGCTCCATTTCCCAAGGTTGCCAGTGGCGTGGGGTGGCATTTTGATAGATTGCCAGCAGCCCCCAGAGGGTATTGCCAGAAAAGATTGGAACAACTGCATAGGCTTTAGCCTGAAACTGTTCCAGCAAATCAATATGACAGGGCTGTAGCCCAGCGGCATAGATATCTGGAATCACAAAGGTTTCGTGATTTTGGAAACGCCCGCCTTGCGTGTCATATAGATAGGTATCTGTCCAGATTTTTTGAACACCCGGATCTATCAAGTTCACCCAACCCGGACTAACCGACTCTGCAATAAAATCACCGCTCCAACCGGGCTGAAAGCGGTAAACGGCAACGCGATCGCCCTGTAAGGTTTGCCGCAACTCTGCAACAGCCGTATCGAGAATGGCATTTAGATTGAGGGATTGCCGAATTGCCTGAGTAATATTCCAGCGCAGTTGCTCTTGCCGGGTTTGCTGCTGTAAGGCATTTTCTGTTTGCTTGCGATCGCTAATATCAAATGAGGTAGTGCGACTCATGATAAACTGACCGGCTGCATCTGTAATTGCGGTTGAACTGAGGCTAATCCAGCGGGTTGAGCCATCTTTATTTAATAGTTGAAACTCTACATTATTGATCCAGCCTTGTTGTAAAAACTGGGGGAACCTCTCATAGAAAACCTGTTGGCTGCTTGGCGTCAGCAGATCAACAAACTTTTTTTTGTGCAGAACTTCATCGCGGCTATAGCCTGACCACTTGAGTTCAGTATGATTAATTCGCACAATGATTCCATCCACGTCTAGCGAATGATAGCCACAGGGAGCATTGTTGTAGAGGTCTTCAGTTTCTTGTTGCGCCTGTTGCAAATCTAGCAACGATATCAGCACGCGCTTGTTAACAGTTGTTAAGGCCGCCGTACGGTCTGCAACCCGCTGTTCTAATTCAAGGTTAAGGTGTTGCAGCGCCGCTTCAGCCTGCTTGCGTTCTGCTAATTCTGTTTGCACTTGTGCAAGCAGCGCTGCCTGCTGCAGGGCAATGCTGGCCTGAGAGGCAATTTGCAGCAGCAGCTCGATCTCCGAATTTTGCCACTGCCGAGGAGCTGCGCAGTGGTGAGCAATTAGCAACCCCCACAGCCTGTCATCCTGCATGATCGGCACAACCAAATTGGCTCTCACCTGAAAATTGCGTAACAGTTGCAGGTGACACGGGCTAATTCCAGCCGTATCAATATCAGATTTTGCGGTGACTGCTCCTTGGCAAAAAGGTTCAATGTAGTCCTTAGCAAAGCAAGGATCATGGATTTTGGTGGATAGAACTGCCACCCAGTCGGCTCCACACGACTCAACGGCTACAATCCCATGCCAGTTGGGCAGAAACTGGAAAATAATGACGCGATCGGTTTGGAGGAACTGCCGCACCTCATCGACTGTGGTTTGCAAAATATTGTGCAGGTTGAGCGATCGCCGAATCCGCTGACTCATTTCCATCACGAGCCGCTGCTGTTCAAATTGCTGCTGCACCAATTCTTGAGCGGGCTGAGCGCGCGCGATCGCCTGATCGATCGCCTGATCGATCGCCTGATCGATCGCCTGATCGATCGCCTGATCGATCGCCACGATAGCGTCTGGCTCAGATAGAACCATGTGGGGCGGATCAGCGTTCTCATCTGTGCCCGCAGCATTGGGCGGATCAGCAGAGTTCGGCGCTTCAACCGTTTGGTTCTTTTGCCATAACGACCGCCTCACTAGACTTAGCCCTAGCGCTCCAGTGGCCACCAGAACTAGCGGCAGTGTGGCAGATAACCATTGTTGCTGTATGTCCATAGCTATTTTTCTCTGCTGCCGTCTAGACGCCCTATTTTTGACTGTAAACGACTACGCCCAATGCGGCTCAACACTCGCGTCACCAGTTCTGGCCCCATCACGGGCTTATTAATGAAGTCATCGGCTCCAGCCGCAAACGCTTGCTGAAGTGAGTCTACATCGGTATGGGCCGTAACGACCAGAATGGGCAAATCGCCCCACTCCACATCTTGCCGAACGACTTGGCATAGCTCTAGCCCAGTCACTCCAGGCATTTCCAGGTCTAGTAAAACTAAGTTTGGAGCGGTGGCAGCCAGCACATCCCAGAAGTGCTCGGAGTTATTCAAGGTTGAAACCGTCACTCCCCAGGGGGTTAACATGGCCGATAGAGCGACCAATACCCCCGGATCATCATCCACAATTAGCACCCTGGGTTCGGGTGGGGTGGGCCGAGCTAGGGTACGGGCGATCGCTTGAAAAATTTGCTCAGTGGTGGCTGGTTTGGGCAAAAATTGCTGAATCCCCAGCCGAGAAACGGCTAGGCGATCGCTCAGACGATCTCGTTCTGTAAACACCAAGACTGGAATTTGAGGGTATTGCAGCCTCACGGCCTTTAGCCAAACCAGACCATCCTCATAGCGATCTGAAAACGTCAGATCTAGCAAAATCACATCGGGTAAGCGGCTTTTTAACAGGAGCTGTGCCGCTGTCGGGTTAGTGGCCGTGTGCAGGTCGAGCGATCGCGCTGTTGCTTCTGCGGCTAATTGTTCACTCAAGGCCGCATCATGATCCACCACCAAAATCTTGGGCAGTTGATGGGCAGGCATGGCGGAAAAAGCTACAGGTTGAGGCGGGTGACTCAACTCCTGCCGCAGCGCTATGACCCAGTGCGCTATTTGCTGAATGTCTGTGGCTGCCAGCACAAGATCTGGATGGATTACAGCTTCAATCTGTTTCGCCAGTACCGATCCTTGGGGAAATCCATACATTCCTAATGAACCGACTAATTTGTGTAGCGCGTGTCTAGCCTCTTGCTGCAAATCGGTCGTCAAACTATCATGCTGCAAGGCATTCACCACCCGGTCTAAGACATCCAGCTGAACGCTAAAAGAATCCTTAAACCGCTCCCATAATTCATCCATCACAGCCGCAGCGGCATCGGGAGCAATATCTGGCTGTGGATTGGGTAAAGGAACTTGCAGCGGTGCTGAAGTTGCAGGTGCTGGTAAATTTAGTGGAGGTGGTAAGGCGGGTCGTAAGCGATACCCAAACCCATACATGGTTTCAATTAAGTCTTGGCTGGCTCCGGCTGTTTTTAATTTCTGTCGAATCGCTTTAATGTGGCTACTGATGGCGCTTTCGGTCGGTGGTTCTCCCAATTCCCAAAGCCGATCAATGATTGCAGCTCGACTAAAAATCCGCTGGGGATTCAACAATAGCAATTCTAGGATGCTGTGCTCTTTGGGCGTTAAACGTAATGGCTGCTCCTCGTAGCGAATTTCACGAGTTGGGCAATCGAGCTGTAATGCTCCCCATGTCACCCTAGACGAGGCCGTGGATCTGCCCCGTCGCCATAACGCCCGAATCCGGGCTAGTAGCTCTGGCAGATGAAACGGCTTGATCATGTAGTCATCTGCCCCGGCGTCTAACCCGCGAACGCGATCGCTTACCCCATCTTTTGCGGTTAACAATAAGATGGGAATTTGGCAACCTTGAGTGCGTAAGTGTTTGCAAACGCTGATGCCGTCCAATTCAGGAATATCAATATCTAGCAGCAATAGATCATAATCAAACTGTTCGGCCCAGGCCAGCGCCGAGCGGCCATCCTCTGCCACCTCAACGGTATGATTGATCGCTAAAGCTGTTTCGATCAGCGTTCTGGTTGACTTTTCATCTTCTACCAACAAAATTTTCATGCCAGCACCCACCTGTAAGAGGACGTAGAGTATGGGACTTGACTAGTAGTCTGAGGCGTAAATCTGCCTACCGTTCGTAGGGCGGGCATCTTGCCTGCGCGGGCAAGATGCCCGCCCTACGGTAGATAAACTTGCGCCGTCTTCTACTAGTTGGCTTTCTCGATTCACATGGCTTGAGTCTCTATCTTAAGACGTAGAGGTTTGATGTAAGTGATCACTTGCTATTGTTCTTATGTAAGTTTTATTTAGCAACACTTAGATTAGTTTACATAAGATAATTTAGATTATGTGTAAGAGGGCGGTCACCCTCTTAATGCGAGTACAGCTTCTCTGAATTAATTTGAAACTGAATATTTGTCACCTTCTTCTTGCCCGGTAGCTCTTGAGCGCCCAAAATGTAGCCTCCTTGCTTTAACTCATCCACGGTGCGCCAAAAAATTTGGTTATTGCGGGATGAGTTGCTGCCCAGCAGATCTAGGTTTTTGAACAAATATTGTTTGGAGATCACCAGGTATTGCCCCTCTTGTAAGGTATCCCACTTCATGCGACTAGCCAAATAGATCAGTAGCTTGGTTTTGTAGTCGCTTTTGGCATTGCTACCTAGCTTTTGGGTTAGGTCTAAATCGCTGGCAAATAGCACATAGTCACCCGTGCGGCTAGGTCCTTCAAAGAATTCTAGGGAGACGGTGTAGGCATCTGCTAGTTCATAGGTATAGTCGGCAGCCTTGGCTAGGTCAAAGTCGCGGGGGACGTTGTCGATTTCAAAGTCTTTGATCCGCAGCACGCTTTTGATCATCACCTTGGCACCAATGCTGTTGCCCTTACGCAGTGATTGCGCCAGCACTAGCTCTGTGCGGTGCAGGGCAACTAGGTCGCGGTTGAGCTGCGATCGCAGTTTGGAAGCAAAACCGCCGTCTTTGGTGCGGGTATAGCCTAGGCTTTCGAGCAGGTCATTGGAGCGAAATGAAACGAGTGGTCCGGTGTCTTGCTGGGCAGCTTGTTTGTAGAGATACAAAACAATGGAAACCTGACGAGGGTTAAGAAATGTCAGCAGCGCCATAAACAGCCGCTGGATCCGCCGATCTTGGATTTTTTCTAACCCTTTGCTAATCCCTTGATCGACGCAAGATTCTAGATCGAGCTTGGCATATTGGTCTTTTAGCTCTTCCCATTCCTCGGCTGATAGATTGTCTAATGGAACGCGTCGGGTAATGGCAACTTCGCTGGTTTCCTTGCCATCGGCCTCAACCCGCATTTCCAGATAATAGCCATCTTCGTCAGAGCGCAGAATTGGCAGCTGCGCATCTGGATTTTTGATGGATGCCCCGGCGCGGGGCATCACCATCAACAGTTGTCCATCGACGGGAAAGCGGTTGGGATCAGGGTGGGTCACAGGAAGTGCTTTGCTCTTGGCGGTGCTGTGTGCCATTGTATCAATGATTATTTGAGGAGCAGATCTGGGGAGGAGTGGGCGATCGCAACTCAATTATCCCTACCCCTAGCGTGCTACCAGAAGGATAGCCGCTTTAACGCCAGATATATCATTCCACCCTGTAACTCCGGCGTATGTTTTATCCAGCCTGCCTGTAACTCCGGCGGATGATTTTAATCAATTTGCCTGTAACTCCGGCGGATGACTTTGGCTTGTAACTCCGGCGTATATAAACCTAAAATGCCTGTAACTCCGGCGTATAGGTCTAGCCTGTAACTCCGGCGTATAGATCTTAAAATTTTACTTTTTACAGGGTCATAGTTGAGGGCATTTAGCCAAAAGAGCCTGTAACTCCGGCGTATAGGTTTGACCTGTAACTCCGGCGTATAGGTGAGTAAAGAGCCTGTAACTCCGGCGTATAGATTTGACCTGTAACTCCGGCGTAGAAGATGCCTATAACTCCCGCGTACAGCGACTTTTGACCTATTGAGATCATTTTTTTTAAGTGTTACTGTTTTGATCAGTTAAATTCCTCTAAATCTGGCTCTATGACTACGTAATCTGAAAGCTATGTAACTTCAAAGGCTCTCGAAAAAATAAGGCTCTCGAAAAAATCCATAAAAAAATCCCTTTGCCTCCTCGCCAAAGTCGTCAAAGGGACTTGCATCTTTCAGTAGTACTGCTCCACTCGTTTAAATGGGCAACAGGACTTTATGCATCAAAATTCTAGCAATTTCTGGGGTTCTGCGATAGTGCAGGGTCAAGATTCCTGCACTTGGGATCAGGGCATCGTTAGCTTTGATCTCATTCGGAGGCAATCATGATCAGCGTGACTGTCCCGTCTCAAGTATTTCAATACATCGAAGAACCCACTGATCTGTTCCTGGCGCTGTTCCCCCATCGCTATGACTATATTTGGGCTGAACGGCCTGCACCGGGAGCGCGGGCGAATTGGCAAACAGAAACGCGCCATCCGTTAAGCGATCGTCTGCTGCAACAGGGAAAATATTTGTACGGGGTGCGGTTTGGGGCGCAGACGCAGTATTTAGTGCTCGACATCGACGCCAACAGTGCCTACCATCCTCACCGCGATCGCCTAGCAATTTCCCGAATGCTAGGCGCGTTAGAGCCACTAGGATTGGTTGATGGCCTACCCTGCACTAGTTCTTACTCAGGTGGAATTCATCTTTATATTCCGTTTAATCTGGCTCAAAAGACGTGGAATATTGCCTTTGCAGTCCGGAGTGTCTTGGTAACTGCTGGGTTTCAAGTCACACCGGGTCAACTAGAGATTTTCCCCAATCCTAAGCTTTATGTATGTGAAGGCGTTCCTAATCTCTATGCCGCGCATCGGCTACCGCTACAAGAGCCTGGGTCTTATCTATTGGATTCAGACTGGCAGTTAGCATACACGACTCAGGCAGAGTTTGTTCGTCGCTGGCAATTCGTAGCAGGTCGCAATCAGGTTGACATAGATGCAGTTGATCAAGTGGTCAATCAAGCCAGACGCAAGCAACTGCGGATTTCTAGGCAAGCTGAAAAGTTCTTAAACGATCTCAACGCTGAAATTGAGCGCGGCTGGACAGGGTCTGGCCAAACTAATCGGTTGCTGGGACGGATTACAATGCGTTCCTATATTTTTGCTCATATTCTTTATGCTGATGAACCGTTAGCAGGTCGGGCATTAGTTCGAGACATTGTGGCGACGGCTAAAGCCTTACCGGGTTACTCTCAATGGTGTCGGCATCAAGCTGAGATTGAATCGAGATCTGAGGAATGGGCGAGATGTATTGAAAACAGCGCTTATTTTCCCTATGGATGTTCTAAACCTGTTAGTCAGCTTGCTAATCAGGGAACTGCGCCCGGTTCTACGCTGACGTATAATCAGCAGCAAGAGGTATCTGCGCGAGAGCGAATTCGACTAGCGATCGCCACTTTGCTGGACAACAATACGCTACCTGCCGCCCCAACAGCTCGATTTAAGGCTTTGATCAATCAAGGCTTAGGCGGTGCAACACTTTACCGCCATCGAGACCTTTGGCATCCCAACGATCTGACAAGTGATTTGTCCAATGATTTGATAGACGATTTGTCAGGTCATGAAGAACCAACAGTAGATTTACCTGACTCTTCGTCTAACGCATCGGCTTTACAAAATTCCTCGATCTCTCCTGTTTCAACTTCTCTGCTTTCTAAGATGGCTGCTGGGTCAGATTGCTTGAACGCAACTGACCCAGCAAACCACCAAAGCTTATTAGAGGCTGCTGCCAGTAATCCCATGCTAGGCCACGATTTGGGCGATCGCGGAAATCTCTCTTTTGGTCTAGGCAGTAATCATTTGCCATCGCCTTCACAGCATTTACAATTTGATGACCCAATTTTGCGCGCAGAGCTGAATGGCTGCGTCCAGATTGTTCCTATTCACTTGCAACCGCTGCCAGATCCAGCCCAAGCGATTACGAGCGCTCAAGGGTATCGGCAGGTGGTGGAGGCGATCGCGGCTCATTTACGCCGATTGGGCTGGGCGGCTTACCAGCTGGGCGATCGCTTACGGTGCCACTTTGGCAAATCTAGCCTGTCGCTGCTCAGCGATACGGAGCTGGTGCAATGTCTAGAGTGGTTAGCGCTTCGGCCTCATGGGGAGTAGTTTTAAGCTATTGCCCTAGGGGGGTTGTGTCTTGAGTTTGGCATTAATCCGTTACCTTACCGCGCAGCGATTTAATCTGTCCGCGTTTGGTTTTTTGATCGAGGCGTTTACGTTTCGAACTGCGAGAGGGCTTGCTGGGTTTGCGTGGTTTGGGCAAAATGACGGCGCGCTGAATTAGGTCTTTCAGGCGGTCTAGCGCTTCTGCTCGATTTTGTTCTTGGCTGCGATATTCTTGGGCTTTAATGACCACGACGCCGTCTTTGGTAATTCGCTGGTCGCTGAGCTGCAATAATCGCTGTTTATATCGATCGGGCAGTGAGGACGCTCCAATGTCAAACCGTAAGTGAATTGCCGTTGCTACTTTATTCACGTTTTGCCCACCTGCCCCCTGGGAGCGAATGGCACTTAGTTCAATTTCGTGGGCGGGGATGATGACGGTACGGGAAATTTGCAGCATTGTGATTGGGTTGATCTGAACTGATGTTGACCTGATGTTGAACTGATTGAGGGGCGCGCGATCGCCATGCTTCTGCTAAGTCATGTGTCTGTCAAGCTATGCGTCTGCCAAGTCACGCTTCTCCCAATAAGATTAGCGAACAGGCGATCGCTTGAACCAGGTGAGTTGTCACCTCGCTTACTGCTAGCCCGCCTGCCGTCCGATAACGCACTGTATGCAGTATGACTAAATCAACGGTAGCGGCCACCTGCAAGATGGCGGCAGCGATATCGCTGCTGTGAATTGTTTGGATCTCTGTTTTTAGCTTTAACTCGTGGCTGAATGCGATCTCACAGAGCCGGACTGAAAACTCAGCGGCTTGGGCGGCGGAAACCTGGGGATGACTAATATGCAACAGGTGGACTGTGGCTTGGTTTGCGTCTGCTAACACTTGGGCTAGTCGAATCGTGCGCAGGGTTTCTGGGGTGAAATCGTTGACGGGAACCAAAATATTTTGAATGGCCGATGGGCTAATCAGCAGCCGGGTAACTGCAACTGGGCAATGGGCGGCACAAATCACACTATCGATGACGTTGCCAAACAGGCGCGCCCGCAAGCCCGTGGTGCGTGCCCAACCAATGATAATTAAGTTGGCATTTTGTTCTCGACTAATGCGGCTAATGCCAATGGCGATATCATCATCAATCCGCACGGCTGTTTGGGTCTCTACTCCTAGCTCTTGTCCTAGTTCGATCGCCGCTTCTAACCGGATATGATTACGCTTTAGCTGCGATTCTAAGCGAGGATGATCCATGTAGACGGGGGCTTTGACAATGGCAACTGGGACAATTCGCCCCGATTCATGCCGAGCCAGCAAGGCTGCCATTTCAATCAGAAACCGCTGGGTTTTGGGGTTGTAGATGGGGACTACAACAGTAAAGGGGAGGGCGATCGCCTTGACTGGCGAACTGGGAGCGTCTAACCAAACAGGAGCTAAGGGGTCGAGTTTGAGGTTGGTAGGAGGAATTGGCACATATGGGGCAAATCGAGCGGTCAGCATGGGGCCTAAGACAGACGTAACTACCATTAAAACGATCACACTGTTGAGAATGCCCTCGCCAATCAGTCGTTCTCCGGCGGCATTTAAGGTTTGATAGCCGACTAGGGTGGCAGCCAGGGTAGCAGCGACTTGGGGCAGTGAAAGTGACCACATGGTCAACAATTCGGGAGTATTGTAGCGATATAGCCCCTTAGCTATCAGTGCCGCAATAAATTTACTGCCAATTAGTCCCCCTACGATTGCTAAGGTCAGCCAAACAGCGCCTAGGGTTTTTAGAAAAGCTGGTAGATTAATCAGCAGCCCCATGTCTATAAAAAAACAGGGGATAAATAACACGCTACCAACAAATTCAACTTTTTCCTTGACAGGGCTATTACCTAACACATCATTAACGGCGATCCCGGCTAAAAAAGCGCCCACAATCTGTTCAACGCCGATCACCTGTGCGCCCACAGATGCCACAAATAAAGCCAGGAGAATGAATAAAAACTGGTTGCCCTCGGCATCGCCCGATCGCCGAAAAAATTCCTTACCCGCCCAGTCAAACCCTACTAAAACCGTGACCGCATAGAGTGCCAATCCTACTAAAAGGGTGGCAAAGCTCAGCGCTGTGAACGCGCCTATGTGGATGCCAACGCATACGGCTAACACCAATAAGGCCGCTGTATCGGTAACAATGGTGGCTCCGATCGTGACTGTAACAGCTTCATTGGTCACGACGCCCAAACGGCTGACAATTGGATATGCTAGGAGGGTGTGTGACGCCAAAATAGAGCCAATCAGCACTGAGGCGTTCCAGTTATAGCCGAACATGCGGCCAACGGCGATGCCTGCCATCATCGGTATGATGAATGTAAAAAAGCCAAATCCTAACGAGCGATCGCGGGTTTTGCGGAATTGCTTGAGGTCAATTTCCAACCCTGCGACAAACATCAGATAGACTTTGCCGATGCCTGACAGCAGCTGCATGGTTTCTGAGGTGTGATCTAACCAACGCAGCCCGCTTTGTCCTAGCAAAACTCCTGCAATTAATAAGCCAACGAGTCCGGGTAGTCTTAAGCGCTCAAACAGCGGCGGTACGACTAGAATGACCAATATCAGCAGGGTAAACGTGAGGATTGGGCTTTGCATCAGGCATCCAGATGGGGTTAACTGGCAGAACAGGTATAGCGGTTCTCCTGCTATTGAAGTGCATCAGAGTAGGGGCGATACGGCAGTTCGCCCTCCGATCTGTACCGCACCAGATCGATAATTGCTATAACGGCAGATTAATTGACGGCTGTTGAAGGTTTCCGTCTCGGCGGCAGCGTCAGGTAAAACGTTGAACCCATCCCTTCCTCACTTTCGACTCTGACGGTGCCATCGTGGGCTTCCACAAAGGTTTTTACAATGGCTAGACCCAATCCCAACCCCGTCCCATCCTCTCTCTGGGGATCGGTTTCTGACTTGTCAAAGACTTTTTCTAAACGGTCTTTGGCAATGCCAGCCCCATTGTCGCTTACCCAGCACTCTACGTTACCTGTGCGGTCTTCGTAGCGGGCTGTAATCACAATTTCTCCACCAGTGGTGTAGGTGATGGCATTAGCAATTAAGTTTTGCAAGACGCGCCTGAGCAAGCTGGCATCGGCATAAACGACCAAATTGTCGGGTACTTGATTGAGCACCTGGGTATTAGCGGTTCCTGCCAGAGGATGCAGATCATAGATCAGACTTTCCACCAGCGGCCACAGATCAAACTCACGCCGTTCTACGTTGATGCCATTTTCTTCAACTAAATTTGCGTTTTCTTTAATCACTTTGCCGATCAGCTCATCTAGATGCTGCACATTCCGGTGCAATATTTTTAGCATTTGAGTTGTGTCAGCGCTCAGACTCTGTGGGGTGAGTTTCATCTCTAGCACTCTGGCTACTAAAGAAATAGCGTTTAAAGGTGTGCGCAGATCGTGTGCTACAAAGGCCAAATATTCTTCTCGACGACGCTGTACCTCTAACGCTTGCTGTGCCGCATAGGTTTGCACTGCTGCCCCAATAGCCTCATCTAGGAGTCGATTCAAAATGTGAAAGGGTTCTCCTTGCAGGTTGATCCCATGGGTGATGGCCAGATCATGGATACATCCCCGCATAATCTTGTATTCTGCCACCACTTCTTCAATATCAAATCCGTCGTGAACTCGCTGCATGCCGTGGGCGGGCGGGCTACCTTTGGAGACCGATTCGGGAATCGTCTCATTAAAACTGGATTGGAAGGCAATGATTAATTCATCAATCAGTCTAGGAATGTGATCATTTAGCGCAGGCGTATCGAGATGCTGGGCAGAGGGAAGTTGTTTGACTTGCTGTCGCCACTGAGTCAGCAACGTCTCCTGCTGTTGGCTGATTAGTGCTGCCAGTTGATTGAGGTTATTGATGGTCATTTCTTTTCGAATGTCGCAATGCAATGAGTGACTTGAGTCGCTTGACAGGGGTAAAGGAGTATCTTAAGGCTAAAGTATCTCAAGGCCAAAGAACTGTGATGTGGATGATGTATAGCCGTCGTCACAAACGTTAGGACGCAGGTTAGCACGTCAGCCAACAAGGGGCTTAAGCCCCTTGTCCTAAGATGACTGGCTGAAGCTATATGTTGCGCTACACCGGACTCCCCTTGGCAAAAAAAATAAAGTTTCGATCGGTTCTTCTCCGCCGTTTACACCTGTGCGGCACATAGTTTAGAATTTGGTGCCTAATGACAAAGCGCCTGCAAAAGCATAGACTTCAGCCAGAAGCAGCTAGGAGGTGAAGCAATGTCTGAGCCACGCACTAATCAAAAACGAACCGCAATCCTTTACTTTGGTGAAACGAGACAAGACTATCTCAGTCTAGTTCAGGAAAAAAAGCACAGGGCGCTACTGGAGTACATTCAACCGTTGCTGCAAGCTCAACTGCACCCAGAACAACATCAGAGTGGATGCAGTGACCAAAGCCGCTACACGATTCACAGTTAACGCAATAGACACCTCCCGCTTTACCAACGCCTTAAAATTCGAGGATGCCCCGGCGTACTCTGCACCACGACTCGACTGAGCGCTCGCCGAACGTCTGGATCGCTCCATACGCTTCTTGGCTGAAAAGCTCATCTCGTTTGGTCAATTTCGCTCAGAGCGGACCACTGATCCGATGCTCAATGCTTGGGCGATTGTCAATAACTTAAGGGCATTCCTGCCCGATGCTCAAAAAGCAGGTCAGTCTCTGGCTGAATTTTTCGGTGCCAAGCTCAAGGGCATTCCCTAGATGGAGGTGCTCAATCTCTGCACTGTGGGGTCTTTGCAGAACTCTACGTCTTCGCCTTCTTAGCAGGCACCAAATTCTAAACTATGTGCAGGTGAAAAGGTGGTGCGGGAAGACGATCCGGGGACGGCGCTCTATATTGTTGTGTCGGGGCAAGCTGTGCTGGCTGTAACCGATAATTATGGCCAAGAACAAGAAATGTTATTGCTCAAAGCCGGGGAGTTTTTTGGGGAGATGGCGCTGTTCTCTAGTAAACCTAGCGTGGTTTCGGTCACGGCAATCGAAGATTTGGAAGGGATGATGATTTCCTTAACTATCGTCAATCAAATGATTGAACGCCAGCCTAGCTTTGCCCGCGAAATTGGCCAGATTTTGGAAACCCGCCGTCGAGCGATTCAAGCCGTGAAGCAGAGGGAGCAACCGTCTAATCTGCCGCTAAACATGATGTGATTTGGCTCGGGATTTCACCCGTTAGATCAACATCAAACTAAAGCAAAATCAAACCTTGCCTAGTCCCCAGTACTGCACGGCGGAAGTTTGCCTACATTTGAACAAGGGGCTTAAGCCCCTTGTTAAGCCCCTTGTCTGGGGAGCCTGTAATAGTAGTTACACTTCCGCCGCCAAGTGCTAGTTGCATCATGCTGGATCCAGGCTATCTACTCTGCTGGCGGTCAACCAGGATGGAATCGAGGTAAAATCTTCTTTGATACGGCTTTGCCTTGCTTACTGAGACTGAATCCTGTGGAACTTGATCCAAACCTCCCGATTGAACACCAGAACGTCCCGGCTGCGCATCAAGGGCTGCACGGTTTTTTGTACGCTTCAGATGAGGAACATAGTGTAGCGGCGGCTCCCGTTGTGCTGGACTGTGATGGCCTTGAAGCCATGCCAGTCGAGGAGTGGCGATCGCTCACCACTCAGGTGAAGGTAGCTGGCGTCTATGCCGTGTTGAATGGCGATCGCCAAACCCAGTACATTGGCTACTCGCGCGATGTGCGGCAGTCGCTGGACAGCCACTTAGCTCAACATGGAGCCGATATTTGTGCGTTAATTCGAGTTCAAACCTTTAAGTTTCCTAAACGTCAGGAGATGGAAGCCTTGCGCGATCAGTGGCTTGCAGCTCTAGATGACCTGCCATCTGGCAATCAAGCGGCCACAGAAACATGGGCTAGTACCATTGGTGAAGCGGCTCGGACAACGATGTCGCAGGCCGAACGCAATGCCTATGAGGAGAAAAAACTCAAATTGCGTAAAGCAATGGCAGATAGCAGATTGCTCGACGAATTAGAGCAAAGAGACCCGCACGACAACGACAGCCTAGATGCTGAGCGCCACCGAAAATTAGAAGCGGCGGTCAAAAATGACGACTGGAGCGGGGTAATTGAGTCCTGAGAGGCTTTGAAGAAATGCCTCAATTCGTCGTTCCCACGCTGGCGGGAATCCAGTGTTTAGGGCTGGGGCGGATTCCCATCTTTGCGGGAATGACAGATCAGGGCATGCTTGACCTGTCTGCTTGATTCATTAAGACGCGTTAGAAATCTGGTGCCCTGCGGCCACAATCAGCTGTTTGAATGTTTCTTCGGATGCTTGTGACGTAATCGTGACCGTTTTCGCTTCTAAATCAACTTTGATGGTTGCATCGGGTTGCGACGTGTAAATAGTTTCTTCTAACGATTTAACGGAGGCAAGGCTATCTAAGGTTGGGACGTGTAATTGAAGTGCCATGTGCTTTAAAAAGTGAGAGCTAAAGAGTAAGAGCCAAAGCAATTATCTAACTGATTTCTCCCTTTTACATGCAGCTATAGATAGAGCTTTAAGCTCTTCTTTTGGTCTAGCTTCTTCACGTCAGCGATCGCAACTAGAGAGCCAAACACCCGGCTTTTCATGTTGTCTGTCTCATTTGCTTGCCGATAACGAGAGCTGGTTGTCCGAATAAATTGTCCTAAAGCGGGGATTAACTAGTCCTTGGGTTCTATGTCTTGCGAAAGAGTATTAGCCCAAAATCTATGTACTTTAACGGTTGAGCTTCATGTACGAAGAAATGTATACTGCACCACATCGTTGTCTGCAATACATTACGCTATGGAATTCATTAACTACAGACGTCCCCATCGGGCGGTGCTCCGCTGTAAGGCTAAAATGCAGCTGCTGCAAATCTTCGACAATCGCTCAGATTGGCTGGAACCCGATGACACCTTACTCAAAGAACTGACAACAGCCTTATTTCATTCACCCTACTATCAGACTCTCTATCAACACTGCGAGTCCCCACAGGCTGTTAGCCAAGCCGATGCCATGTTGATCGCTGAATTAGTACACACTTATCACCGAATCGCAGAGCATAAACTGAGTCCAGTTGTTCAGCGGTTAAACGCTTTGCTGTAGCAGTTGCTAGGCAGGCTAACGTTCGATGCCCCAAGCCCCAATTGAAGCGGCTAATGAATACTTGGGGTGTCGAACTTTAAAGCGGCTGTCATCTGCAAAAACCTCGACTGATAATGCTCACATCACTTGCAGCATTGGCACCTTGAAGCACGCTGGGGATGAGGAGATATTTTGTAACGTTCCCAATACCTTGAGGCGATAAAATCCTGCTTCTGGTAGGCTAATTTTTGGAAATAGCGCGGTGTATGTTGATGCATCGAGGCTGGAGATAGTGTAGATAATATCTCCTAAACAGGTCTTTAGCTGCGTTGATAGATTATAGGCAAAACATTGAACCCGATAGCCTGACGGGGGGGCTGCCATGTTAACGGTTGAGCCTCCTATGATGAGCGACACTTCTAATGTAAATGGTTCACCTGGGGCGATCGCATTAGGGAAAAGCGGATGAAACTGATCAGCTACCATTACAGCATTAATATTTTGAGCGCGGCTGAGGCGGAGTTGAGTAATTTCTAAGCTCCATGTTGCTTCTAAAGCATCGTCAGCTATGATTTTCGGTTGGGTTAAGTTGAGTTGATTTGATATCCACTGATGCACTGTTTCCGTATTTACATCTGGGTAAGTTGCAGCTGTTCCGGCTTCTACATGGTGTATAACAGTCCGCTGTTCTAAATAGTCTGCTTTTTGTTTTGATTGAATTTCTACTGTAAATGAAGCAACTTTTTTCCACTCATCTGATGGTTCTAACGTAGAGCTAATCGGATTTTTTTCGTCTGTTTTTTCTGTTGCCAGCTCAACTGCCAGAGAATTTATTCCTTTTGAGTGCAACAGTCCATTAGCTTTGCGTCCATTAGAATTGAACCTGCCAGCATTAACGATAGAAGCTATGGGTGGTTCTCTTAGTTCTAAAAAACTTTCATATTCTGCTTGCATCATGTCTTGGAATGATCGATAGCGATCTGCTCCTGGCAGCCAATCTCCCAAAAACCAAGCTTCCCACTCGCCGGTCTCTGTCACGACTTGAGGAATCAGCAAATAAATAGCAGCTTCTTTCCGTTGACTAATTTCTAGGGCTGTTTGTAAATATTCAACTCGAATTTTTCTGCAATCTTGCTCATCTCCATACACAAAATATGCTTCATTCGGAATCGACGGCGGGGCAGAACCGGAATTTGGAGACTCGGCAGCCAGATGTCCTGACTTTGCCAGCAGCGTCTCTAACCAATCTTGACGTCTAACTGTAAACCAGTCAATTTCTTGGGTAGACCACAATCGACTGATGAATGGAGTGGTTTGCCTCCAACCGTTAGTGACCTTTAGAAACGCGCGATAGGAGGGGGGTAATTTTGCCCCTAGTCGAGTCTCGGCCTGCGCAATGTCTGCTTCTGTTGCGCCGGGATATCCCAACCAACCCGATGCAATGACGTCTGGGGGTAGTGTATGGCGATCGCTGTCGAGCGACTCCAGTAGTTCCTGACTCCACCGCTTCAGGAATCTTTCCCAATCGAAGCTACTCATAATTGTCATCCTCAAACGCCTTGGAGTATTGGGACTTTGAAACACCCCGAAGTTGCCTCTGCATTAGCGGCGAGCTGATTCTGTAAGCTAACAAATACCTTCAATCGGTAGATCCCTGCATGGGGTAGCATCAGCTCTGGCAGTAACGCATTGTAGCTAGAATTATTTGCCAAAGGAACGTTTACTATCACTTCTCCTAAGGTGGTAGTTGAAGCCGTAGAAACATCGTAAACAACACATTTCACTTTCCAAGCGATTTGTTCATGCGTATGGGTGTCAGTTAACTCTGTAAACTTGATTGACACCTCTAACGCAAACGATTCATCAGCTTGAACCTCACCAAAAAATAGAGGCTGAGTTTTACTTGCGCTCATGGCTTGCCCAGATTGACAAGGCTGAATCAACTTTAACTGAGTAATTTCTGGTATGACAGAACTCGCTATCTCTGGCTGAGAAACTGTTGTTTTGATCTGATCTAGCATCCAAGGTTGAACTGACTGAGACTCAAAATCTGTCCAGCTTTCAGTAGTGCCAGTTTCAAAATGATAAATTACAGTTCGCTGTTCTAATTTATCTGCCGTTTGTCGAGTTTGATATTCCACCTTAAAAGCAGCAACGGAATTCCAATCTGGAGTAGACGCAGCAGTAAGAGCAGGCGCAGCCGTAAGTTCCGGTTCTGGTAACACGTCGGGTTCGTGAGATGGAGGCTCAGGCTGTTGATGTGTAGCAGTAGCACTCCGGGCTTGAGCAATCCATTCTTCTAACTCGCTGTGAGACGGTAATCGGCCATCTTTCTTCAGCTGAGACTCAAGCTCATGAACTGAAGCTTGCGATAGCTCTGCGATTGTATAGATTCCCAAAGAGTTAAGCCACCGCTTTCGACTCACTCCAATGCCTCGAATAGTGGTTAAGTCGCTAGAGTTGTTGTTGTGATCACTCTTAGAGTCTACCTGTGTTGATAATTTCATCATCCTAATTCCTCTTAATAGGAACCTGGTAGGCGTAGTGGCCTACCAGGTAGCTTAGGTTCCTAGTGGTGACTAGGAGATCGTTGTGCGCAAATTAGTCATACTACCGACTGAGGAAAGAGTTTACTCTTGGCCAGCGGGGTAGACTTGAAGCAGCACTTCTTGGATATACCCATGACCCCAGATTTTGGTAGTGCAAGGATTTTCAACTGGACCAATTGTGGCAACGGCACCAATCTCATATAGCCCAGCAGGCATGTTGAGATCAACTGGCCGAGTAGGAGGTGTTTCTACAAGGTAGGTATAAACACCGCTTGTGGTCAGGTAAGTTGCATCTAGGTTCAGTTCTACTGCCCGGATACCAAAACCTTCCAAGCCAAAATCAATCCGGATGCGGGTTCCCAGACACATCAACAGCTCAGTTAGAGGAGTTCTGTTGAACTCTACTTTAACACTAGCAACAAAGTATTCATCTGCTGCCACAATGTATTGAGAGTTGATTGGAGCGGCAGGGTTGTTGCCTAAGCCTCTGACGTCCAGATCATAAAGTTTGAACGTTACAGGCCCAACAATAGCACGCGATCGCGTTTCAGTTAGAGTATTCTCATCTGGCTGTCCAGGAACGCCAGTCACTTCTTGACGACCGCGAGATCCCTGTTTTGCCATTGCTTGCATTGCGTTAGACATAATTTCCGTGTCCATTGATGTGTTAGATTTTCTAATTTAGTTATCAGCTTCTATAGCAATAAGGTTCAGGTTGTTGTCCTTTAGCTCATCTATGTTTAGCGTGTAACTGAATTCATCATGGCAACTTTATGAGATAGCGTATAGTACCCAAGCGGGGTACTTTTACTATTCGCTACCTTACTGAGTTGAAAGGATACTGTACAGAGATTTCACCGCGTTGGCACTTGGCTTGTCTGGGAAGGTTCCTTGGAAAAAAGGCTGGGCAACATCTGCTATAGCTGAATGACCAATTGGTTAATCTTTATGATCAAAATCTAGGTTCCCCTGTAATGTTTAGTAATGTTTTGCAGAGCAAATTGTCGGTTTTGCGGCGCTGCTTGCAGCTTAGCCTTCAACGGTGAACTAGGTTTGACCGCTCTTAGCCTGAATAAAATTATGCTAGCGATCTCAGGAAAGGTTGAACTTCTATAACAGGAATTGCTTGACGAACCCTTTTCTTCCTACAATAGTGGAGGAATCTAGGTGGACATCTCCAGCGAAGCCGATAACTTAACGAATATAACCGTCTCAGTGGCGGGTATTCTTGTCGCGGTCGTCTCAGTCAGTTTCTAGAACTGTCTCTTCATCCTCTATGTCCGATTCCCACATATATTGCTTCCTGCTTTAGCTCGAAGCCTGTCGTTGACATGACATACCTTCAGATTAAGAAATGGTGATTCACAAAATCCTTTTGTTTGCTATAAGGTATTAAACAGCTGTCATTGTTCTTTTGCTTTTGATCAACCTATTTTCAGGTGCTACGGCTTTGCCATGCTTTTGGCACAAACGCGTCATGATGCTTAATCGATCCACCTGAACGGGTAAAGCTTTGCTCTAATGCTGGCTGCGCTTGTTGCTCTTCGGGCTTTTACATCCTTCGGATAGTACAAGTATACTGTGCTACAAATCAGTAGAGATTAAAGATAGCGATAAAAGCTGAATCAGACTGGATCTAAGATTTCAATCCAAAAGTTTGCGGAGTGAGCAATACTCTTGATGTATTACTATTTTTCCCCTGAAAGCTAGGAGAAGCAAAATAGCTTAGATGTTTGTTATGCGTGCCTGAATTTAGCTCAATGTTCTGGAGGTAACTGAATGACTGTTTCAATTTCCAGGATGAACAGCGGTAGCGATGCTCAGATGCGAGGCATTGAGGCATCATTGCAGAACTGCTTGTTTTCTAGAAACTGCGAACATACTGCTTTGTCGGAAGAAGTAATTGAAAACTTGATCGATGGGATATTACTCTTAACTGAACATCAGGAAATTGTTTATGCCAATGACTGTGCTCGCCGAATTTTACGCCAGCTCAACCAAAACAGCCCCTTAACAACTTTGATCCCTCAAGAAGTTTGGCATATTTGCCAAACCTTAGTGGAGAGTCGCCACTTATTTCCTAATCAGTATTGGCTAGTTGAATCAAAAGTGTTCGTCAATAGTTCGGTTGTATTCAATGTAAAAGCAAGATGGACGAGGCTAGAAAGCGTGGAATATCCCTGCTTATTGTTGAGTATTCGTGATCAGTATCAATCCATTAAAGATATTGCGATCGAAGAATCTCAAAAATATGGATTGACGTCCCGCGAACGAGAAGTTTGGCTACTGCATCGGGCTAATTACACCTATAAACAGGTTGCTTCAGAGCTTTTTATTACTCCAAATACCGTCAAAAAGCATATGAAGAATATTTACCTCAAACAACGGGCAATGGTCATTGCTCCAAATAACTGATGAGCAACAATAGACGGAGCAACGTTGTGCTAATGCCAAACAGCCGAGCAGCCTGAAGTGAGCGCATCACTGAATGGATATAAACGTAGTGAGAGGGAGTTAATCACAGTGATCTGGGGCGATCGCCTGTAAGGTCTGGTGAGGCTGATCTTGCAGCCGTTTGGGTCAGGTTGTTTAATCGTGCAATCGAGCGCCGATATAGCCCTAATTCTTGTAGAGCTTGAGCCTGGTTAATCTGGCTGCGAATATTGCCATCTGAGTCGTTAGCCTGTGTGGATAAAGCCGCCGCCCGTTCCCATGTGGTTAGCCCCACCGATCTATGCAGTTGACGCCGCCCGTTACGGTTCATCACACCCAGCAAAAGTTATCGAAAAATTGGGTCTAAAACCCCGTCCTTCTAGGACGGCTTTCTGTTGGTATTCACCATTCTTGTGCTGAGCATGTTAGCATAAGAATATCAAAACGAGTTGAAGCAATGCTAGTTCTAGAGTTCAAAACATACGGGAAATCAAGCCAGTTCAGCGCGGTAGATGAATCAATTCGTACTGCTCAATTCGTTCGCAATAAAGCGCTTCG
>Ga0163155_10001161_pt1 | contig 32271 bp, 28 predicted proteins | sample OliLakLV19SP4G1_FD_148611 | JGI IMG/M metagenome (GOLD analysis project Ga0163155, IMG submission 148611) | Freshwater microbial mat bacterial communities from Lake Vanda, McMurdo Dry Valleys, Antarctica - Oligotrophic Lake LV.19.SP4.G1 | ecosystem: Environmental > Aquatic > Freshwater > Lake >... | reverse complement strand
ATAGTATGCCGACCATTCTGTTCGCTCGAATTTCGCGCATAGTATTCTACTACTTCAATTGTCTTCCATCTTTTGTAAAGCATTCAATGTTGGTTGAGGACATTGATTCAAGACACACACGTTTTGCAGCTACAAGAAGTTGGCGATTTCGAAGCACTAAACTGTCTGCCAGCACTGAACTTGATACGAAGCACAAAGCTTCATTTAACCACTGAACCGCCAATTTTTTGTAGGTGCTGTTATGCCCTGTTTTTCTAGTCATTCGTTCTGTTTTCGTGTCTTTTACAGTCAAATAATAAACAACCACAATGTTCATCCAATAAACTTTTTGTCAGGTTTTGAATTGGTTTTGTCATTTCGTTTGCTAAAATTTCTTGTCTAATCTTAATTTCATTTTCTAATTGAGTCAACCGCTCTTTTTTCTCTTCTTCTGTATCTTCGCTCCAATGTTCGTGGTTACTTATAATTTCTTTACACCATTTTTTCCGTTCATCAATACTATAATTTATTCTTTCACGCCACAACTTATTGTTAGTCATATAAAGCGAATAAGACAAATCAGTCCAATCTAACAAGTCTATACCGTTAACACCTTGTTTAATTAAACACTCAGAAGCGTTTTGTAAGTCGTCTAATAGAAAATACAAAAGTCCGATTTCGTAACCGCTAATTGTTTCGTGAACATTTGTCTCAATGTGACTTGATAATTTGTCAGCAATGAATTTGACTTGTTCTTTATTGTTCAATTTCCACTCAGTTAATGCAAGATTGTAAAGGCTTAGATTTTCAATGTCCAACTCCGTTGCTGATTTAGTAAAAAATTCTTTAGCTTTTTGAAAATTCTCCATACGAAAATGGCAGTAACCGATATTGTGAATAATGACTCTGCGCTTTTCAAGATTGTAAGCTTTGTCAAAGAGAGGAATGGATTCTTCAAACTTTTCTTGGTCTAGCAGCATATATCCATATTGATAGTATGGGTAGTAGGATTTTGGATTAAGATCGATGCATTCTTTTTGAATTTGAATCGCACGTTCGATTGCATTGTCTTGTTTCCAAAGCCATTCAATTTCAGACCATTCAAAGTAAAGAAACCAAGCAAAATTATGTGTCGATTTAACTGTCTTTTTCAGGTTATACGCTTGTTCAAAATAGTCATAGTCTTCTTTGTCGGTCTTTTGGTCATAGTTCTCAAAATAACCAATAGCCAAAGAATTTATCACGTCAAGATTGGTTGGGTCTTTCTCCAACTCTTGAAGTAATTGTTTAAGTTCTATGTCTGTCGTAGCTGTCATTTAAAATTGGGCATAACATTTGGATAGGCGCAACCAGTTGCGTCTATACACCCAAATATAGGTAATAGACGCATAGAGTTGCGTCTATTACCCATTTAGCAGCCGTTGACGATTTCGGGGTCAGCGCTCTATTCATCTCAAAAATCCAAACTGTCCAGTGGGCTTTTTATTCCTTTTAATGCCTTGCTCGTCACATGGGCATATATCTCGGTGGTCTTGCTGCTGCTATGTCCCAGTAACGATTGGATATAACGTAAATCAGTACCGTTTTCAAGCAAATGCGTGGCAAAGCTATGCCGCAAGGTGTGCACCGAGGCATGCTTGCCAATCTTGGCTTTGTGCAGCGCCTCTTGCACCACCGCTTGCACGCTCCGCTCGTTATACGGGCCGCCATCGCTACCTTCAAAAAGGTATTCCCTTGGTTTATATTGGTTATGGGCATCTCTAAAAACACAACCTACCCTTCTCTTTTGGAGAAGGGGAAAGGGGTTGAGGTAATAAAAGAAAGGTTTTTAGAGATGCCGTTATAATATTCGCGCAGCAGCGGAAGTAGTTTTTCCGAAAGCAGCGTGTAGCGGTCTTTTTTACCTTTCCCTTTACCTTTGCCTGCCTTAATGCTCACTTGCATACGTTTGCTGTTTACATCGGCCATCCGCAAGTTGAGCAGTTCGCCCAACCGTAACCCAGCCGAGTAGCACATCATGATCATCGTTGTGTGTTTTAGGTTGTCAGTTACTTTTATCATGTCCTGTATTTCTTCCACCGCTAGCACAGTAGGTAACTTCTTCTCCCTTATCGGCCGCTCGAGCTGATAAAACTTTCTTTCTCCCCCCCTTCACTCTTTCATAATAGAATTTGATAGCGTTGATGGCCTGGTTCTGATAACTGGCCGAAATGCCGCGCTCGTTCACCAAATACCTCATATATGCTATTATTTCCGCCTCGGTTATTTCGTCTATTTCTTTGACAGGATAAAAATTAATGAACTCTTCCATCACTTGTTTATAAGCGACTATCGTTTTGGGCGAGTAGCGCACGGTCTCCAATCTTTCCAGCATGGCATCTGGGCAGAAGCGGTAGTTGCTGATCTCAAAGGTTTTTCTCCTAGGTTTCAATAATTGCTTTTGGCGATCGTCTTCCCATACCATAGCCAGCCCATTCATTTGACAAAAATCCTGTAGTGCTTTTTTCTGCTTTTCCTCTAGCGCCACACTCCAAACTTTTGTGGCCTTGTCATACTTCGCGTAGGGAAATACTTTTAAAAGGGAAACCAATAAGGGGTTGTAAAAAGCAATCACGTGGTAGCGGCCGCTTTGATACTGCACTGCCCTAACAATATGCTTTTGGTGACCGTCAGGTTTTTGCTGTGCCCTTTCTGCTTTGTATTCTTTGCTCGCAACTGGCTCCAGCGGCTGCATTGGGACGCAGCTTGTTTAATTTACGGCTAGAGTTATCCGATAGTAAGGACGTTTCTTTATGAGGATAATCTTTCTGAAAGATGATTACCATCACATCCGCGTGGCATGGATACAACTACTTTTGATAAATAGAAAAAATGGGTATTCGGTTCAAAGTATATTTCCTATGGTATCTCCAACCTCCACCACAAACAAATACATTCTCCAGCCTTCTTTATTGAAAAATCATCGACTGACACTAGAATGGATTTCTTCAGCACTCCTTTGGAAACGTGAATTGGCTTTCTTCCAAAAGTTGCTTGAGCATTACGCACCGAAATTTTCCTCGGTAGAAGACAAGAAAAAGGTAGATCACTTTCAGCATTTTATCACTTATTATAATGGTGAGTTGGTAGACGTCTTGCACGCGAAGTTGAACCTACACGAAAAAAATTTGGCGGAAACACTAGAAAAGAAAGATGAGCTGAACACAAAATACTTTAACGAACACGAAGAACTGATGAATTCACTAGAGGCAACCAATACTCAAATGCTCCAAGGAAAAGAAGATTTTTTTGCTTTTATCGGAAGGGTAATGTAAACCTATTAATTCTCTGAAAACGGCTCCTCCCCTTCTCTTCTCTATAAAACAAAAAGGATGAAGGCACTAAGCGAGAGGTTTTTATAGAAGCCGCGCTTTGAAGCCGCACACCCATAATCAATCCAACTTTGAGGTCTTTGAGCATCCATTACAAATGCCTTTACTTAGCCCTGCTCCTACTTTTGTCATGGCGGGTCAGGCTTTTACCCAACCGAATTCTTGATACGCGGTGGCCTGCGATGAAAATAAATGACGGAGTTAAACTTATGTATCCACCCTAATATCTTTTCGTCTGATGACCGCCATCATGTAATGGTAAAAAAAGAAATCAGACATTGGAACATAACAAAATAATAACATTTGCGTGATGATAACATGGAAAAACGAATCGCTCGAAGAACTTAGGTTCAATCTTTTGGAGTTTACCAAAAATGAGATCAACCAATTCCAACATAGAATTAGCTCTGAAAAAGTGGAGCTAATGAACACCTCCCGTGAACTGAAAAAGCAATTAAAAATTGCGGTGAATGACAGAGAGGTGATATTGCAACTCAGTAATTCTGTTGTCAGAGATAGGGCGCACGCGCTAAAGAAATTGCTGGTGCAGCACGTGTTGGTGAAAGAAAACAATAAAGACGATTTCAAAATTCATCCGGCTTCCAACAAAAATATTCCTAGCGGGATGGTGACGGATGTGAACAAGAAAAAAAGAACTACTGAAACACCGGGGCGAAATCACCATGGGTTGTACCGGTTCAATATCCAATTCGAACATATTCACAACCTATTTACAATTCATTAAATTAATTGATTATGAAAATTAATATTCAATCTCTGCATGCTAGAGTGGGCGAAAAAACCCTCGAGAGGGTAACCGCAAAGTTTAACCGGCTCTCAAAACTATTTGATCGCATTATTCAATGTGACGTTACCCTTAAAAAGGAAAACAGCGATTCCAAGGAGGACTTTATGGTGGAAGCAAAATTAGCTATACCCGGAAATGATCTTTTTGCGAGGGAAAAAGCCTACAGTTATTCGACCGCGGCATATAGGGTATACGATGATCTGGCGAGCTTGATTAGAAAACACAAGGCCAAAATTAGACGCAAATCAAAACGGTCAGTGGATACTTTCCTTTCGGACAGCGATGAAGAAGCTTACTAGCGGCAAGCACGCAACAATAATTAACCGGTAAAACTAGGGTACTCTATTTAGAAAACATGCGGCCAAAGTAAAGGAGTTTATAAACACGCTGGCCCTACTCCTTTGAGATGGCGATGTTAGCTGTCAAGTTCGTTATGAGTAGTGTACACCAGTACTTCGTGACTGATTTCCCTAGAAGGAAATTTGATTTCTCTGATCAGGAATTATAAATTGATGCAAACCCAATGAAAATTTTCTGTCTGCCATACTTTCTTAGTGCCAAAAAACAAACAGCGGATATTCTGCGATCATAGTGATTTCCTTCACCACATTTTGAGTAAATAATTTTGTCAGCAGTGAACGATCATGAAACGACAATGCCAATATATCTGCTTCGTGAGTTTTCATATAATGGTCTAGGCCACGCGCAGCGTCTTCGGCATACTCATGCTCGAACTCCCAAAATAGGCTGTTGGGATTTCTGGCGGCAATGGCATCTTTCATCAATGCGATTTTCTTGCCTGTCTCTTCGGAAGGCTTATCCTCGGCTACATTCAATACGCGCACCCTGGTGCCTAATGTGTCTACCAACTTCTCCAACTGATCAATTAGAAACAGTGGGTTTGTGTCAGGATCAAAGGCATACACCATGGAGCGCAGGGGTTTGTAGGAATTACCCCGCGGTACCACTATTACAGGGCATTTTGCTTTTTCAATCACATGAAATGCATTGCTGCCAAATACCAGTTGGTAATAATCGTCAGCACCATCGGTGCCCATTACCAGCAAATCGTATTTGTTGGCCATAGCTGCTATCGCCTGCTCGATGGTTTGAGAAGTAGCTTCTAAATGAAAGTGGCAAGGAATGTGAAACATAGCGTGCGTTTCTTCTGCCATGCGTTTTAGCATCCCCGAAATGCTCTCGGTACTTTCTTGAACCTCTTTCTCCAGTTGAATGGCTTCCGGCCAAATGGACGGTCGTACATGGGTGATCGTAAGACTCGCTGAAAGTGATTGCGCAAGCTGTGCAGCATATTCAATGCCGTTGTTGCCGGCTTCTTTAAAATCAGTAGGACAAAGAATGGATTTCATAAAAAGTTATTTAAAGACCGAAAATGGATATTGTGTTGAACGCTCTCTTTTTTGTACCAAGTTGGCAAGAAATAGTGAACAAGCCGCTGATGAAAGTCATAAATAAAAGACGATAGTTGTCACCAATAAAATGCGGAAGTGAGGACTTTGCTTGCTATTTTTGATCATTAGCCCAGCAGGCTTTATTATGGCGCTCAGAAAAGTAAAATACGCTTCCAGTTACACGAGTCATAACAGAGTGAAACTTGTTAAAGGTGGCGCAGAATACTTTGACCTGGCAGAACAGTTGATCAATAACGCTGTCCATTCCATTCACGTGCAGATATATATCTTTGACGCAGATCAAACAGGCACACGAATTATTGAGGCGTTGCTTCGGGCAGTTGAACGGAAAGTGGAAGTTTATCTGGTGCTTGATGGATACGGATCGAACAAGTTTCCTTTAGAACTGGTTGAGACAATGACTACTGCCGGCATCCATTTTCGCTGGTTTGAGCCGGTGTTCAAAAGTAAAGACTTCTATATCGGCAGAAGATTGCATCACAAGATTCTAGTGGCGGATGGAATAGTTGGATTGGTTGGCGGCCTTAATATAAGTGATCGTTATAACGATCTACCGGGGCACCCAGCTTGGCTAGATTGGGCGATTTATTCAGAGGGCGAGGTTTCGATGGAATTGGCCGCAAGGTGTATTGAATTATGGCCCAGAAAAATGATTAAAAAACCAACTTCAGATCATTTTATTGATTGGAAATCCATTCTTCCCAGTCACGAAGAATGTCTCACACGTATCCGCATTAATGACTGGGTGCGAAACAAAAACCAAATTTCGCGGATCTACATTGAAATGTTTCATCGAGCTTCCCATGAGGTGATTATATTGTCGAGTTATTTTTTGCCGGGAAGAGTGTTCAGAAAAAACCTTTCTATGGCTGTTAAACGCGGAATAAAAATACGCTTGATACTTAGCGGCAATTCTGACATAAAAATGGCTAAAGCAGCGGAGCTATTTTTATACCCTTGGCTTTTGCGAAGGGGTATCGAAATCTATGAATATCAAAAAAGCATACTGCATGGAAAGATTGCTGTATTTGATGGGCAATGGGTAACCGTAGGCTCTTATAACATCAACAACATTAGCGCCTATGCAAGCATAGAGTTGAATGTGGAAGTGAACAACGAACTGTTTGGGCAAATCGTGCAATCAAAATTGGAGGAAGTAATTAAAAATGAATGCGTCCGAATTACCGCTGACGACTATTCAAAAAAACTCAATTGGCTATTGATGTTTAAACGCTGGGTTTCGTACGAAATAGTTCGATTGGTCTTCTTTTTATTTACCTTCTATTACAAACAAGAAAAGTCTTCTACCAAAAGGACTTTGCCTATTTAATACCTTCGAACTTTAGTCGGTCTTTATCGGTTCCAATACTCCGCTCATCCTTCTTTCCGATAGCTATTGGGAGAGAACGATGAGCGGAGTTTTTAGAGATACCGTCAAGCTATTTAACTTGTCTCAAATCCGCTGCCGGATTTAGTCTCACTTTTGAAACTAAGGAAATTGCTTTTAGATCAGCGTTGCAACCCGTTTTTTGTATCCGCTTGGCCGACTATCTTTGTAGGGATTCAAGCCTATGTCAAAAAGCAGCAAGCCAGATTCTTCCCAACAAGTTAACCCAGTTGTTTTAGATGAATTTGAAACACTCTTTAATTATGCCACCCTTGGTATTCTGATCACCAATTCAAAAGGAGAGATTATTAATTTCAATCGTTTTGCAGAAGAATTATTTGGTTACAAAAAAGAGGAGGCAATCGGCCGTACCGTTGAGTTTTTAATTCCGACAGGGAAAAGAGAAGGGCACGTTGCTACACGGAGTCATTTTCATAAACGCCCGTCCAATAGGTTGATGGGTGCTGACCGGGATCTGCTGGCACAGCGCAAAGATAAATCTGTGTTCCCTGTTGAAATTAGTTTAAGCCATTTTACCAGTAATGACGAATCATTCGTGATTGCCTTTATCATTGACATCACGATTCGCAAGCAAAATGAGGCGACCTTACTCGAACAAAAAAATCAACTTATTCAGGCAGGTGACCAAGTCAGAAAACTTAATGGAGATTTAGAGCAAAAAATTGAAGACCGCACAAAGATGTTGAAAGAAACATTGGAAGCGCTCGAAGACACTCAACTGGAAACGACCAGGGCCCTAAATTTTCAGAAGGCGATACTTAATAATGCCGGAGCCGCCATTATAGCTGCGGATCAAAATGGAATCGTTCAGCTATTTAATACCACAGCAGAAGAATATCTGGGATATACCAAAGCGGAAGCCATTGACCGGATTAGCGTTACCCAATTTCATTTGGACTCAGAAATAAAGGCAAGAGCCGAAGAGTTTTCACATGAACTAAACAAAATTGTTTCACCCGATTTTTCAGTTCTTATCGCCAAATCATTACTTGACTTTCCGAACGAACACGAATGGACTTATGTGAGAAAAGACGGAGCCATGCTTACCGTATCATTGAATATGACATCCCTGCGCGACACCCAAAATAAAATTACCGGATATTTAGGGGTAGCCGTAGATATCTCTGAGATTAAGAACTACCAATTGAGTTTACAAACGGCATTGGAAAAAGAAAAACAATTAGGTGATTTGAAGTCTAGGTTCGTCACGATGGCTTCACATGAATTCCGAACTCCGTTGAGTACCATCTTATCCTCTGTATCTTTAATTGATAAGTACTTATCAGATGAAGATGCTGAAAAAAGGGAAAAGCACATCAAACGGATCAAACACGCAGTAGGTAACATGAAAGATATTCTGGAGGATTTTCTATCGTTGGGCAAAATGGAGGAAGGTAAGATAGAGTTGAATAAAGAAGTACTTTCCCCAATTGAATTAGAACAGGAATTAGAGGTGGTCTTACAAGAGATGGAGCGGTTAGCCAAACCGGGTCAACAGATCGTCCATCATTTTGACGTAACACACGAGGTAGATATCGACCGGAAAATGTTGCGACACGTGATCACAAATTTAATATCCAACGCCATTAAATTTTCACCGGAATCAACCACAATAGTTGTAACTAGCGCAGGGAGAACAAATGAATTGGTATTCGCCATTCAAGATTCAGGTATTGGCATTTCTGACTCGGATCAAAAGCATTTGTTTGAACGATTTTTCCGGGGAGAAAATGCCGCCAATATTCAGGGTACCGGATTGGGCCTTCATATCATAAGTCGATATCTTGATTTGGCAAATGCCAGGATAGAACTAACAAGTAAGCTAAATAGCGGTAGTACCTTCACTATCTTTATTCCCCAGGATCTGGTGAAGGATTAAATGATTTTGTCATTATATTTGAGAAAGGTAAAAACGGTCAAAATCTGATGAACAAGATATTAATCATCGAAGACAATCTGGAAGTAAGGGAAAACACAGCCGAAATTTTGGAGTTGGCGCAGTATGAAGTGCTTACCGCAGAGAATGGAAAGATAGGGGTCGAAATCGCTATCCAAGAGAAACCTAATCTGATCGTGTGCGATATAATGATGCCTGTATTGGATGGCTATGGTGTGCTGCATCTGCTAACCAAAAATCCGGAAACAGCCTCCATTCCATTTATCTTTTTGACAGCCAAGTCAGAAAAATCTGATTACCGTAAAGGCATGGAGCTAGGTGCCGATGATTACATTACCAAACCTTTTGATGACACCCAGTTGCTAAACGCTGTTGAAGTGAGGTTGCGAAAATCAGACCTGCTCAAGAAAACGTTTTCAGCAGATGTAAATGGGCTGAATGCTTTTTTGGATTCTGCACAGCGCGGAAATAAACTAGAATTGACGGACAAAGCGCGGCAATGCCAATCTTATAGAAAGAAATTTATCCTGTATCATGAAGATCACCGCCCTCAATTCTTGTATTTCATCATCACGGGAAACATAAAAACGTATAAGACCCACGAGGATGGCAAAGAATTGATTACGAAAATTCACACTGCCGGAGATTTTATTGGATACACGCCCATCTTAGAGGATACAGTATATAAAGATAATGCTGAAATTCTGGAAGACTCCGAGCTGATGCTCATTCCCCGAGAAGACTTCCTGTTACTGATCAGCCATGATAATCAGCTGGCCAAGCAATTTATCAAGTTACTAACGAGAAATGTAATTGCTAATGAAAATCGTCTCATCAACTTAGCCTACAACTCCGTTCGCAAACGAGTGGCGATCGGTTTACTAGAAGTGCAACAAAAATACAAGAAGTCACCTGACATTAATCCCTCGCTCGATATTTCCAGGGAGGATCTCGCTCAACTGGTTGGTACTGCTACCGAATCACTCATTCGAACGCTGAGTGAGTTTAAAAGCGATAAATTGATTGATATTAAGGATGGCAAAATCAAAATTATTCAGGAAGCAAAGCTGAAAAATTTAACGGGCTAAACAATTTACTGGTTCATCTGCTTACCCCCAAAATTTTGCTGTTCAAGTGGCCAATGATCTGTATGTGATGTGTGTACCCACATATTTCCAAATTTTCTGTATGAAAAAAAGAGATGTCGCCCTCCGCTCATTCCAAAGGTTTCAATTCAGCTAAAGTTGTCGGAATCAGTTCGGACACCGTTGGATGAATATGAACGGCACGTTGAATAACGGTATAAGGTACATCAGCATACATAATATCTAAAATTGAGTGTATGATTTCATCTCCCTCAATTCCGAGGATGCTTGCACCGAGTATTTTTTTGGACTCCGCATCCACCAGTATTTTCATAAATCCGTTGGTCTCTCCTTTCTCTTTGGCGCGCGCAATCCGACTCATGGGTCGCTTGGCGATCAGCGCCTTCTTACCAGACTTTCTCACTTCGTCTTCTGTCATTCCTACCCGACCGAGTGCTGGGTCAATGTACAAGGCATAACACCCAATTCTGTCTGACACTTTACGTGGGTCGTTGTCAAACAAATTGGCGGCAACAATTTCAAAATCATTGTAGGAGGTATGGGTAAACGCCCCTTGTCCATTACAGTCTCCGAGTGCCCAAATCCCCTCAACATTGGTACGCAATTGATCATCAACCTTGATAAAACCTTTGCCATCCGTTTGAACACCTGCCTTGTCAAGACCGAGATCATTGGTGTTGGGTTGCCTGCCAGCAGCCAGCAATAGGTGGCTCCCTACCACCTGTTTATCGCCACTGCCACAATCAATGCTGACTTTAATTTGATTTCCATCCATCTCACCAGTCAGGCAATTGGCATTCAACCTGAAATCAATTCCTTCATCACTCAGTATTCTTTTGATTTCTTCAGACACGTCTTCATCTTCCCTACGAATTAATCTCGAGCCTCGATCAATGATCGTAACCTTGCTGCCAAATCTTCGGTACATCTGACCAAATTCAAGTCCGATGTAGCTTCCACCAATGATGATTAAATGTTCTGGTATAAAATCAACATCCATGATGGTGCTATTAGTCATGCACTTAACATGGTTAAAACCTTCCGGCACTATTGCTCTTCCCCCTACATTGATAAAAATTTTTTCAGCCTTGAGTAACTCCTCCCCCACGCGTATGGTGTTCGCACTTTCAAATCGTGCATGGCCTTTGAATACCGTTAAATTCTTTGTGTTCCTCAACCAATTTTCAACACCATTGGTAGATTGACTTACAATCTTGTCTTTCCGCGCCTTCACTGCTTTCATGTCAACCGTAATATCACCGCCAATCGTTATTCCGAAATCAGCAGCACGTCTTGAAACAAAGGCAGTTCTGGCGCTGGCTACTAGCGCCTTAGTGGGTGTACATCCGTTATTCACGCAAGTGCCACCGAATAGTTTTCTTTCAACGACTGCTGTTTTTTTGCCTTCCGCAGCAAACCTTGCTGCTAGTGACGGTCCGGCTTGGCCAGTACCAATGATTATTGCATCAAATTCTTTCATCGTTTAATGGGTTTACAGTAGTAATCTTCTTCGTTTAAATTTCATTGAAAGCAGCTATGTACAAATTTGTAACCTAGGCCAAAAGTTGCTTTCCAATTGTTGTCGATATAAAAGACGGGCATACCAATAAGCACTCGGTTGCGAATGTGAAGTTACGGACTAACAACCATATAATGGTACTAGATCAATGTTAATATCCCAAGAAGATTAAGATAAAAGTCAGACTAAAATTCTCGTTTATTAAAAGTTAAAATCGATGGCGGGCATTCAACATACGATGTTGCAAAACATTTTTCGCATTGCTGTAAAGACAAGTTCTGATATACAAATGACCGATTGCCAGTTGTTTGAGATCTATCCCTACCTCCCAGTCGATTAGCTGATTCAATTATAATTGGGTTTAGCCCTTGCTTTTTTATCCTGTATGCCATTGCAAGTCCTGCTACTCCACCACCGATAATGCCAACTGCTTCCTTCGTACCCTTTATATTTGATTTACTCGATTATCTGTAAAGTAAAGACTTCTATAACCGTACACGCAACTTTTCTCGCACGCATGTAATTGTCTATAGATTAATCACAAGTATCCCCTTTTCCCGCCCTCTTTTGTAAAGTTCAAGGCAAGCAGGCGGTTTATTAAGAAAAGAATCCAGCTATTCACGCAACCAACGGAAGGTTCTAGTATTCCTAACATCAGAAGATAGTCGCCCGAATTTCTTCCAAAGATATTTGAGCGAGAGCGAGTGTCTATTCGGCTGATTTCTTTAATGATAATAAAATTTCTAGTACTATCTCTAACCTAATGAATCGCTCACGCAGCGCATCCTGTGGCCATATCGGAATTAAATTTTTTTACCTTTATAAAAAGAGATTATGTAATTGGGTTTTTATGAGATTCGTTTTAGAACTTAGATCTCAACCACTTTCTTTCTTTGAAGTTTCTGCATCTGCTTGGGTACGATGTTAACAATCTCTTCCCTTAGGGTTTTTATCAACTTGGTTTTAATATGATCACGATGTGTTACCAAACTTACTTCGCGCGCGGGGCTAGGTTCTTTCAAACGCTTTACCATTTTCATCTGTGACTGACTGAATTCCATAACCGCCAGTTCGGGCAAAATGGTCATACCGTCACTTTTTTCTACCATCCGCTTAAGAGTTTCCATGTTTCCGGTCTCATACTTAAAATGAAAATCACTGCTCTTTCGAAGCTCGCACAAGTTCAATACCTGCGATCGAAAACAATGCCCTTCTTCTAGCAGCCAGAGTTTGTTGGGATCAATCTCGTTTGGCAACAGGTACTTTTTACCAAACAATGAATTTTTTTTGGAGACATATACAAACAGCTCTTCGTAGAAAAGTATATCTTCTTTGATCGAAGAATCTTTCAATGGCGTAACAACCAAGCCACAGTCCAGCTGGTTGTTTTTAAGTTCATGAATTACTCCCTCGGTAATCGTCTCTTTAACAATTAGGTGAATATGAGGGTATTTCATCCGCATAATTTTATAAAGCGGTGGCAATAGATAAGGAGCTAACGTGGGGATAATTCCAATGCGCAACTCTCCTGCCAGCGCGTCCTTTTGGTCGCTGATGAGTTGTTTAATTACATTAGCCTCGCGAAGGGCTATTCTTGCTTGTGCAATGATGCTCAATCCAATCTCTGTTGGGATCACTGGCTGTTTCGTTCGATCAAAAATTTTCACGCCCAGTTCTTCCTCTAGCTTTTGAATTTGCATACTGAGTGTTGGCTGTGTGACAAAACATTTGTCGGAGGCAAGCACAAAATGCCGATGCGTATCCAAGGCCACAATGTATTCCAGTTGTGTTAAAGTCATAGATAATAACTATATGATGATAAATATAATCAATTTGATTTATTATCCATACTGTTGTAATCTTGACGACTCGAAAATAATAGTCGCTCAAAATTCAAATGGCAAACAATTAACAATTACATAAAAATGGAAGACACCAAAACAACATTAAAAGATATGAACGTGGAGGGCCCTAAATGCCCTTTTCATGGTGGTGCAGTCAAGCAAAGTGCTGGCAGCGGTATGCGCAACCGCGACTGGTGGCCTAATCAGTTGAAGTTGAACATCCTTCGCCAACATTCTCCCCTATCCAATCCAATGGAAAAGGGATTCAACTACGCAGAAGAGTTCAAGTCTCTCGATCTGGCATCCGTAAAGAACGAAATCTTTGCGTTGATGACTACCTCTCAAGATTGGTGGCCGGCCGATTATGGTCACTATGGGCCGTTCTTTGTTCGCATGGCATGGCACTCGGCCGGTACCTATCGCACGGCCGATGGACGTGGTGGTGCTGGCGCTGGCACTCAACGCTTTGAACCGCTCAACAGTTGGCCTGACAATGCCAACCTTGACAAAGCACGTTTGCTGCTTTGGCCAATAAAACAAAAATATGGCAACAAAATTTCGTGGGCCGATTTAATAGTACTGACTGGAAATTGTGCTCTTGAGTCGATGGGCTTTAAGACGTTCGGCTTTGGCGGTGGGCGTGAAGATGTATGGGAGCCACAAGAAGACATATACTGGGGTGCTGAAACCACTTGGTTGGGAGACACCCGCTATACTGGCAAACGCGAATTGGAAAATCCCTTGGGTGCCGTTCAGATGGGGCTCATATACGTGAACCCAGAAGGCCCTAACGGAAAGCCCGATCCGCTCGCATCAGCCCGCGACATTCGTGAAACCTTTGGCCGCATGGCGATGAACGATGAAGAGACCGTGGCTCTTATTGCCGGTGGTCACTCATTTGGAAAAACCCACGGTGCTGCCGACCCAAGTAAGTACGTGGGTGCAGAACCTGCCGGTGCAAGTATTGAGCAGCAAAGCCAGGGTTGGAAAAACACATTCAACAGTGGTAATGGAGTTGATACCATTACCAGTGGCCTAGAGGGGGCATGGACTACCACTCCCACCAAGTGGAGCAACAACTATTTTGAAAACCTTTTTGGTTTTGAATGGGAGCTAACCAAAAGCCCCGCAGGCGCGCATCAATGGAAGCCAAAGGGCAACGCGGGCGCGGGCACTGTGCCTGATGCACACGACCCATCAAAAAAGCATGCCCCCTTTATGCTTACCACTGACATTGCTTTACGAGTAGATCCTGCCTACGAAAAAGTATCTAGACACTTTTTCGAGAACCCTGATAAGTTTGCCGATGCATTTGCTCGTGCATGGTTTAAGTTAACGCATCGTGACATGGGTCCCATTGCGCGCTATCTCGGTCCTGAAGTACCTACCGAAGAATTGATCTGGCAAGATCCGATTCCGGCTGTTACCCATAAACTAATTGACGATACAGATATCACTGCACTAAAGAACAAGATACTTGCTTCCGGATTGTCGGTGCCGCAATTGGTATCTACTGCCTGGGCATCCGCATCTACGTTTCGCGGATCTGACAAACGCGGTGGTGCCAATGGTGCGCGCATTCGTCTCGCCCCAATGAAGGATTGGGAAGTGAATAACCCTGCTCAATTGGCAACTGTGTTAAAGACACTGGAAGGAATTCAAAATGATTTCAACCATGCTCAGTCGGGTGGCAAGAAGGTTTCGTTTGCCGACTTGATTGTGTTGGCGGGAAGTGTAGGCATTGAAAAAGCAGCAAAGAATGCGGGCCATGATATCAAAGTTCCATTCACACCAGGTCGTGCCGATGCATCGCAAGAACAAACAGATGTAGAATCATTCGATTTACTCGAGCCGGCTGCCGATGGCTTCCGCAATTATTTGAATGTGAAACACACGGCAACAGCAGAAGAGTTGTTGATTGACAAAGCGCAATTGTTAACACTTACCTCACCTGAGTTGACAGCTCTAGTGGGCGGCTTACGCGTGCTGAACGCGAACTTTGATTATGCTAAGCATGGCGTATTCACAAAACGCGCAGAATCACTCACCAACGATTTCTTTGTTAACCTACTTGATTTTGGAACAACTTGGAGTGCCACTTCTGATTCTCAAAATGTATTTGAAGGTCGTGATCGTAAAACGGGTGCTGTGAAATGGACTGGTACGCGTGTTGATCTTATCTTCGGTTCTAACTCAGAACTCCGCGCGCTTGCCGAAGTATATGGTTGTACTGATTCTCAAGAAAAGTTTGTGAGAGATTTTGTGGCGGCTTGGGGCAAGGTCATGAACTTGGATCGTTTTGAGTTGAATTGATTTAATTTAATTTAAGAGACATATTATTTATCTGGAGTTACGCAGACCAATTGATTTATTGTCGGGCTGAGCCAGTCGGAGCCTATTTGAAAACACGAACAAGCCGTTTTCGACAAGCTCAAACTGACAACATTTAATATTTTGCCGTAACTCCAGTTTTAACATTAAAAAAATTCATTTATTGAACCCTCCGAACTACTTAAAATTCCTCCCCTCATCCCATATCTTGGTCTGTGAAAGTTCTGTCGCTTTTTTTCTTCGAGGGTCAGTCACTAAAGTTCGTTCGTCTGCCCGGGAGAGTGGCGGTGACAACTCTTCGGCAGTTGAAGGCGTGAGTGTTTTTAATAACGCGGATACATTGTAACACCGACTTACAATTATGTGGATCACCTCCCCTTCCCGTTGTAGTTTACCCTCCACCATCAGCAATCGCGATTGGATAATCTCCTTTCTGTATTGATCAAATAATTTTTGAAAGACCACCAGATTGGCAATACCTGTTTCATCTTCGATGGTGATAAAACAAACACCCTTGGCTGTGCCCGGTCGTTGCCGAACTAAAATAAGCCCCGCTACTTTCACGAGTGTACCTTCTTTAGTCTCCACGAGATTCATTGCGGGAATCGCACGAAGCTGGTCTAATTTTTCTCGCACAAAACTAACCGGATGCGCCTTTAACGATAGTGCGGTGGCCGCGTAGTCTTGTACCACGTGCTGCGACAATGTCATTTCAGGAAGCACTATTTTTTCTTCGAGGGTGTCACCAGAAAATATCGCTTGCGGTTGATAATCTTTTGTTGATACCTCCCACAATGCCTTCCTCCTATCATGGCCGATGGATCGGAACGCATCCGCATTGGCCAGCGTTTCAAGTGTGGCTTCGCTCAATCCGATCTCACGAAGTTGATGGATAGATGTATACTCTGCCTTTCTGTTCTTGATCAATACATTGATGTCTTCTTCGCGCAAGCTTTTCACTTGCCGAAAGCCCAATCGCAACGCACAATACTTACCTGATTTTTCTTCTAGTTGATTGTCCCAATTCGAATAATTGATATCCACGGGGCGCACATCCACACCATACTTTTGTGCATCAATGATAATTTGTGCGGGCTGGTAAAAGCCCATGGGCATGCTGTTCAGCAATGCGCATGCAAACACATCGGGGTAATAGCACTTGAGCCAGGATGACACATAGACGAGCAATGCGAAACTAACCGCATGGCTTTCGGGAAATCCATAGCTACCAAAGCCTTCCAGTTGGCGGAACACGCGTCTCGCATATGCTTCCGTGTATCCTTTGTTCATCATACCGCTCACCAATTTTTTTTCCAAACGCGATACCAATCCTTTGGCCTTAAACGTAGCCATGCTTCTTCTCAACTCATCTGCTTCAGTGGGAGAAAAACCAGCCGCCACAATGGCGATCTTCATTGCTTGCTCTTGAAATAGCGGAACGCCCAACGTGCGTCCTAAAATTTCTTCTAGTTCTTTTGACGGATACTCAATTGGCTCTTCACCATTGCGTCTGCGCAAATACGGATGCACCATATCACCTTGAATGGGCCCTGGCCGCACGATGGCTACTTCAATCACCAGATCATAAAAACAGTTGGGCCTCAATCGCGGTAGCATAGATTGTTGCGCACGGCTTTCGATTTGAAAAACACCAATCGTATCAGCATGGCTTACCATTTCATATACGGCAGGATCGTCTTGCGGAATGTTGGCCAATGTCAGATCAAGACCATAATGCTTCTTTGCCAAATCAAATGCTTTGCGAATGCAGGTGAGCATGCCCAATGCCAACACATCTATTTTTAAAAATCCAAGGGCGTCAATATCATCTTTGTTCCATTCAATATTAGTCCGGTCTTCCATACGTGCGTTGAGTATCGGGCACAAGTCAGAAAGTTTTCCCTGCGTGATCACAAAGCCACCCGTGTGTTGACCCAGTTGCCTTGGAAAGCCCATCAATTGTTCTGTGAGTTCTAGCACTTTTCGAATAGTTGGATCATCGGGGTTGATACCTTGCGATAAAATGCGATCGCGATCAAACCCATCTTCTGAAAAACTCCAGATCAATCCAGCTAATCGGGTGATTGTGTCAACAGATAAGCCCATGGCTTTGCCTACATCGCGTATCGCGCCCTTGTGATGCAATTGCGTAACCGTGGCCACAATACCGGCTCTGTCTCTCCCGTATTTCTGATAAATGTATTGCATCACTTCTTCCCGTCTCTCATGTTCAAAGTCTACATCAATGTCGGGGGGCTCATTGCGAGCAGAGCTAATGAATCGCTCGAATAGTAAATCAAACTTAGAGGGATCCACGGAAGTGATACCCAAACAATAGCACACCGCAGAGTTGGCAGCCGACCCCCTGCCCTGGCAAAGAATTTTTAGCTTGCGCGCGTAACGGACGATGTCGTACACGGTAAGAAAATATTCTGCATAGTTCATCTCATCGATAAACTTTAACTCGTATTCAATTGTATTTTTTACTTTTTCAGGAATGCTTTTGCCAAAGCGATCGTGCGCTCCCTGCCATGTTAAGAAAATAAGTTCTTGTTGTGGTGTTCGCCCTTCGCTGGTGATTTCTTTTGGATACTGATATTTTAATTCATCCAATGAAAAATTGCAGGCATCAGCAATCAATTGTGTTTGTCGAACCGCTTCGGGGTGTTGCCTGAACAGGCGATGCATTTCTTCAATGGGTTTTAGGTAACGTTCGGCATTGGCATGCAACCGAAAGCCCGCGGTGTGGATGGTACACTTTTCACGCACACAGGTAACAACGTCTTGTAATTCCCTTCGCTGCGATAGGTGATAATGTACATCATTGGTTGCCACTATTGGTATTCGTAGCTCTTTTCCCAATTCAAAAATCCGGTGCAGCCGCTTGGCATCAGCGCCATCGTATAGCCGTGTGGCCGCAATGGACAAATCGTCACCAAGGTTTTTACGGTATTCAATCACGTGTTTTATAAAAGCGGCATCCAACTCAAACGTTTCGCTCAGCGAATCGGGAGGAACAACTGTCCACAAAATTCCATTGGCATATTGATAGACATCTGCTTTATATAATTCGCATTTTCCTTTTTCGGTGCGCAAGTTTCCAACGGTAAGCAGGTTAGATAGTTTCGCATACGCGCGAACATCGGTAGGAAAAGCTAATAAGCTAGGACCATCGATCAAATCAACACGGCAGGCAGGAATAAATTTTATCTTAAATTTCTTTGCCGCCACATGCGCCCGCACAATTCCCGCCAGCGTGTTTCTATCGGTGATGGCAATGGCCGTATAGCCGAGTGATGCGGCTTGCTCCACCATTTCTTCTGGGTGTGATGCCCCCCGAAGAAAACTGAAGTTGGAGGTAACTTGTAGTTCAGAGTAATTCATTTGCCTTTCAATATTTCAAATTTAATATCCAAAAAACTATGTCATATTGAGCGTGTCGAAACATTATAACTAGGTTTTTCAAAATGACTTCGACAGGCTCAGTCTGACATTTGTAGAAAAGGATTCAGATAGCTAAAGCAATCCAATTAATTCCACGCAATTTTAATTCCAAGTGAATCATGCAAAATAGCCATGCAGAAACCATTGGTATGTTTTGTCATGGTAATGACCCAATCGAAATAACCAATAGCGATTTCCTTCTTCATCTTCCACGCGATAGTAGTCGCGGTGTTGGCCTTGTTGTAGCCACCACTCCTGTTCGATGCGTTCGGGGCCATCTGCTTTTACGATCGGATGCACTTTTCCCTGATGGCGAAATAACATAGGCGGATAATCGGGTATGGGCGCAGTTACTTCTATTGCTTCGGGTGTTGGCAATAGTCGAAGTGGCCGTGGTTTATCTGTGCGCCAAGGAGTGGTCAACTTTTCGTGAAGTGATAAACCTTGCTTGAACGACCGCTCAGGCCAGTAATGTTCATCGGGCACATATCGGTGGATGGATTGCATTCCTACCTTGCTTGCCAGTCGATCAATCAGTTCAGATAGACGTGCATCTTCCAATCCATTGGATTCACCCCACATTTTTTCTTGCTGCGGCAAATGGTCTTCTATTTTCGAAGCTTCGAGAATGAATAACTCAATGCCCAATGCAGGTTCGATTGTTTGGATTTTATTTTCGAATAATTTAAAAAGATGATTGACACTGTGCGATGGACGGTTCGTACCAATTGTAATTTGTTCCACTTTTCCATCTACACGATATCCTTTGAAGAGAGCCGTGCGAAGTCCCTTTTGTTCTTGCTGCAAGCGAAGGCACAAAGTTTCCAATAACTGCCGAAGGGCAATCTCAATACCGGTAGCGGTAACAATTGGCTCTAGGCATTGCAATCGTTCTTGGTACGGCTCAATAGGTTGTATCGGCTCAAGCACTTCTATTTCTTGACCAAGTGCGGCATCCAACCGCATTATAAAATGCGATCCAAAACGTCTTCTTAATGACTGGCGTGGCATGCCAATAAACTGCTTGACCTGATGAAGACCTAGTTTGTGCAAACGCTCAACGGTGTCTGCTTCTAAGCGGAGTGCTTCCGGTGGTAAATTCATCAATGCTTCTATGTGCATGCCTGTTGCAATGTCAAAACGTTCTTTTCCATATCGGGCAACACCCCACGCCACACCAATTGTATCGGCCATTGCCACACGTACATCGTAGCCGCGGCTTGTTAATCTTTTGGCAATCTCTTTCAGATAAGATGCATCTCCACCCCAAAGATGTGAGCAACCTGTTGCATCCAACAAAAGGCCGTCAGGCGAATCCGCTGCTACCACAGGTGTAAAACGAATGCACCATTCGGCCAATCGCTTTAATAATTTTTCGATGAGGCCTGGCTTATCGTCCATTACCTGTAACTCGGGTATCATCGCCCTTGCGTCAGCCAGTACTGTTCCCGTATTTATGCCTTTCGTTTCTGCAAGCTGATTGGTAGCGGTGATGATCATTCTTCCGTGCGAAGGAGTCCGTAATACAAAAGGTACATTTCGAAGTTGTGGCCGGTGGAGACTGAACCAGTCCGTACTCAGGTGACGGAACCAAATAGAAACAAAACGCCTTTCCATTTCACCCTGTCTTTCGTTGCCCCATTGTCAAGGCATCTCCTATCGGTAGAGCTGATGAAAGTTTTGAAACGTGTACGAATCTTCCATTTATCCACGCAACTTCCCACACGCCTGGTTTTCCATTTCTTACTCTGGATAGTTCTACTCTCCATCTCGGATAGCCAATGCCGGGAAGGCCGTCAACGGATTCGCTCGGCAGTGATGTAATCTTCCAGCGAGAGACACATGCGGTGGTAGTCAGATTACGATACTGATTACGAAGAATAAAACCCGTTACGTGACTTTTCTCAACGGCCAACTGAAGACGCCTAGAGGATGTGAAACTGATTTCTGACATTTCTCCTACTACTACTGATAGTGCGCTGCATTTTAAGGCTTCATCCATTGCCCACATCACTTCCTTTTCTTTTTGCAGATCAACGAAGATGATACGGTCTGGCTCGATGCCAAAACTTTTGAGAGCAGGCGGAAAAACTTTTCGTGATGAGCTGATCCACAATGCTGCTCCTTGGCTTCCCATCAATGATGACAATAGCCCTGCAACAAAGCCATTGGTAGAACTAATATTTTCTGCATGAGCAGATAAAAATTCATGTACTGCGCCCAACGGAAAAGAGGCGTTTGGAAAAGCGTTTTCAATCTCCCCCAACCCGATGCTGACGGCTTTTCCGCTCAACGAATTGAGTCCCTGCAAACGGAGAATATCCATTTGCAGCCGTGAGATTACATCGACTTTCTTGCTAACGATCACAGAGATAATTTTGCACAAAGTTAGCATTTTACTAAATAATTTAGTTTATAATACTAAATATTTTAGTTTTAATTAAAGCAAGCTTACTGTATTTAAATAATTGAAAATCAATGTTTTATGAATTTTTAAAAACTAAAACCCCAAGCTTTAGCAACCCTTTTTATTTCTGCCCTCAATATTTTAGTTTAATTTGATAAGTGAATATTTCCGCCCAACGAAAGCAAAACGAAAAGGACTTTGGTAATTGGGAAGAGATATCTAGTGGCGAAAGAAAATATTGGTTTGATGTAGTGGGACGAAGCGGTGGCAAAGCTCGCTAATCAAAGAAGTAGATTTGAATGAAATAACTATCTCTTTCAAACAAGAAATTTATAATTCAAATGGAGTATTAACCGAAATACATGAGAAGTTTCCGATCGACAAAGGGCATAAAAAAATTGAATAATATGATTACACGAAAAATAGTAGCAGCACGACTCTTAGCTTATATGAAGCACAACATTAGCATCAGCGAACTGGTTGAATGGGCTGAAAAAAGCATTATGGAGGTGGCTTTGAAACGGGCTTTGAAGCGCCAGTGCGAAATACACTAGGCAGACTGGGTGCTGTAGATGCTGCCTCCTTTGGCCTGTTATGGGAAGATTGCGAGCAATTGATGGAATCGCTCGGTTATCAGGTAAAGGTAGAGGCCGCTTTGGTGGCATAGACCACTCGAGATCAAAAGGTGATCAAAAAGTAATCGAAGGTTTACCTCCTAAAACTGAAATACAATCTTCCCCACCTTATTTGGTCGGGTTATATCAGGAAAAGATTCTATTATTTTTGAGAATGGCCGGATGGAATCAACTATCGGGAGTATCTGGTATTTTTCAACATAGGCAACCATTTCAGTAAACTCTTGGTCGTTGCCCATGGTTGTGCCAATGAGGGAGAGTTGATTCCAGAACATCTTGTACAAATCAATCTTTGCAGGGAGGCCATTGGTTGCCCCGTAAAAAACAATTTTACCCAACGGCCTCAGCACTTTGATGAAATTATTTAATTGATCACCGCCCGCGCTATCAATTACTAAATCAAAACCGCCCTTGGTTTTCCAAAGATTCTCGAAATTATTTTGCTTTTTGTAGTTATAAGCTCCTTTCGCACCGAGCCTCATGGCCTTTTCAATCTTCTCATCGCTGCCAGAAGTTACATATACATTTGCACCAATTGCTTTCGCGAAAAGAAAAGCAAACTGTGCTACTCCGCCACCGAAACCGGAGATCAGTACATTTTGCCCAGCACGCAATCCGCCTTTTTTAAAAAGCGCCCGGTAGGCGGTTAACCCACCCAACGGCAGAGCTGCTGCTTGAAGAAAATCCAGGTGCGCAGGTTTTTGATGAAGACGATCGATTGGCACAGCAACATAGTCGGCAAATGTTCCGCTCACGGGCATACCGATGATGGTATACTTAGGTGATTGTACTTCGGGATCTGGTCCCCAATCGATGTTGGGATTAATTACTACTTCCTTGCCTACCCAATGCTCATCGGTGGGGTTGAATACGGCTTCTACCACTCCAGCTCCATCTGAGCCCAACGTGCCGCCAAATTTGATATTTGGATATTTCCCTTCGCGAATCCAATCGTCTCTTCTATTCAGCGCGGCTGCTTTGATTTTCACCAATGCCTTTCCTTCGCTAAGTGTTGGGGTCGGGATTTCCTTTATCTCAATTTTGCCGGCTTCAGTAAGTACTAGTGCTTTCATAGTTAGTTGATGGTTGATAGTTCATAGTCAATGGTTGATCATGATCGTCAACTAGCCATGGACTATCAACTATGGACTAGCCGTCAAATTTAAAAGGGTGTTTCATCGTCTGGCCTTGCGGGCGGTGGCGCATCATCACGGAAAGTATTGACTCTACTTTCTCTCGTAATGCTACTCATGGGTATCATTCCATCTGGAGAATCGTAATCGGCAAACTTGGTATACTTGCCAATGAATTTCAACTTCACATTTTCCAAAGATCCATTTCTGTGTTTGGCGATGATTACCTCTGCCATCCCTTGGGTGGGCATGCCTTCTTCATCTACGGTGATCTTATAATATTCTGGGCGATACAAGAACATTACGATATCTGCATCCTGCTCGATAGAACCCGATTCACGTAAGTCAGAAAGCTGCGGGCGCTTGTCTCCTCCCCTTGTCTCCACGCCACGACTCAACTGCGAAAGTGCAATCACAGGAACGGAAAGTTCTTTGGCAATTCCCTTCAAAGCCCTTGAGATGGAAGCAATTTCTTGTTCACGGTTGCCGCCCATTTCTCCTTTCATCAATTGCAAATAATCAACCACAATCAATTGAATATTGTGTTCAGCTTTCAACCTTCTACATTTTGCCCTCAACTCCAAAATAGAAAGCGCAGCAGTATCGTCAATAAAAATAGGAGCGCTGGAAAGGCGCGTTGTCTTGGACACCAGTTGTTGCCATTCAAAATCAGCAAGGTTTCCCTTTTTTATTTTCTCTGATTCCAATTCCGCTTCCGCAGAGATCAGGCGATTAACCAATTGAAGCGAAGCCATCTCTAATGAGAATATAGCAACCGGGTGGTTGAAATCTACTGCAGCATTGCGAAGAGCGGTAACAATGAATGCTGTGTTATGCGTCACTGTCATGTCTTCTAGTAAGAAAAGACGATTACCATCTATTTCAAAGCCATAATAATCATCAACCTTATCCAACTCAAGTTGTATGCCGGTGTGCCTCCAATCAACGATCGAAGTGCGTTCTCTTGCCTTCTTGCGTTCAACCCTTACAGGGATTTTATTTAAATCACCACTCAATCTCACCCTAAAAATATCTTCCTCAAAACCCCGATCTGCTATAGTTGCTTTTTTGGTGCGGATAGATGTTTTAAATCCCAACGTGTCGCAAAGAAATTTTATTTGCTTGGCTAGGCCTTCTCTCTTCTGCACAATTTCATAAACATGATTTTCGGAATCATAATATCCATCGGAGTCTATCAATCCGGCTAAAAGCGCCAATCTATTTTCAGCAGAATTTACTAAAAATGAGTGGGGGATTTGTTTGTTCTGAAGCAGATTCAATTCCCGTAAGGCAGCCTGAGGTGAAAATCCTTTTTTTTCTTGCTTACCGGAGGTCACACCATAGTTGTTGGTTCGTCCCTCTTGTTTATATTCCACCAATTCCAAATCAAGATCATCTGCATATTCTGCCAAATAATCAATGACCTCTTGATCTATATTTGTGACTCTTGAACTATACGAGTGACCATCTCCCAGCAATAATCCCAAATAATAGGGTTCCAAAGGCAATGGCTTTTCGTCAAATTCAATGGCTACTTTATAGCCTTTGTAATTTGATTTAAATGTTGTTGATTTTATTAGGTAGTCACGAACTTCAATGTTCAGCACTTCACCATGCTCATGCCCACCTTCCGTTCGGCTTCTTTTCAACGACAAGATATGTGATTCGTTCACACGGTAAGAAATTCCGTGATTTTGGTGAACCCAATACATGTTTTCTCTACCGCGGGCTATTGATACTACTTTTCTGGGAGTCGAGTCGTCCCCCATTAGTTGCTCCTCTACACGAACATCTTCCACATTCTTCAACGAGCCATCGAACATCAACACCTTGGTTCCTTTGCCCAAACATTTACCCATACCGGGCCTTGCTGCGATAATAACTAAATCAGATTTTTGCCAACCAGAAGTAACGCGGTCCAATCGAGAGAAGCCACTCGGTATGCCCGTCAATCCATCTTTGTGATTTTTCTTTTCTTGTAATTCCTGTATCGCCCGATACATGAGCGACTTCATGTTGTCGTAATTCTTGCGAAGATTTGAATCCGATATTTGAAAGATAGATTGCTCCGTTTTATCTAAGAGTTCAAACACATCTGTTGTGTCTTCGTACGCATCGTGATGCACCTGCGAGGCGATCTGAATCAAATCACGCTTGATGGCCATCTCGATGATTATACGCGCATGGTATTCAATATTTGCAGCCGATGAGACTTTAGAAGTGAGTTCTGCAATGTAATAGGCCCCGCCTACCAACTCTAGTTTGGCATTCTTGCGAAGCTGCGCTACCACCGTACGCATATCCACCGGCTCAGTTGCCTTGAATAAGTCGATAATGGAATTATATATTTCTTTGTGCTGCTCTTTGTAGAAATGATCGGGCCGCAGAAACTCCACCACGGCTGTAAGCGCATTCTTCTCCAGCATGAGCGCACCAAGAATGGCTTCTTCCAAATCAATCGCCTGAGGCGGCAACTTGCCCAAACTCTCAGAGATATCTCTTACTAAGAGTTTAGATTTGTTACCCATTCCGCTCATGGCAGAACTTAACCTCACTGGCGTTGACCGCTGCTCCATACTTCGTGGTTGTTGGTATTGAGTTGCTTTTTCTTAATTAGGGGAACAAACGTACAAGTTAGAATTCTCATTCACAGGCAAGTTGTCGACATTCGTTGTACACAATATCCACAATTTCTGCGGACCCGAAATTTAGAATTAAGAATTTTGAATTTAGAATTCAAATTTGACTACTTTTCCAACCAATAATTTTAAAGAGTTGATTGATGAGTGAGCTGATAAGCGACATAGCCACAGGAGTTTGGACTCCAATTTTATTTCTTTTGATTTTAGGTGGACTTTTCTTTTTCTTCTATTCCGGATTCATCCACTACCGATATTTCTTTCACTCGATCGCCATTCTGAAAGGAAAGTTCCACAATCCAAACGATCCCGGGCAGATTAGTCCATACGAAGCGTTGTCGACCGCATTGGCCTCCACTGTTGGGATGGGAAACATCGCTGGGGTTGCCGCGGCCATCAGCATTGGTGGGCCGGGAGCTTTGTTTTGGATGTGGGTAACGGCTTTTGTGGGTATGTCTACCAACTTCTTCACCAGCACGTTATCGGTAATGTATAGAGGCAAAGATTCAAATGGCGACATTCAGGGCGGCCCCATGTACGTGATCAAGGAAGCATTGGGAAAAGGATACTATCCGCTGGCGGTCTTATTTTGCCTTTGTGCCATGATCGGCTGCTTACCAATTTTTCAAGCGAATCAACTCACCCAGGCCATCGTTGATATTGGATTTGAATCTGCTGCGTTTAAGTCAGCATCCTTTTCGTTTGTGGGATGGGAGATTAACTCGTTGAAATTCAGTATCGGAATTGTCCTGACCATTATCTCTGGAATTGTAATTATCGGTGGCATTCAACGAATTGGAAGTTGGGCTGGTAAAATGGTGCCTCTCATGATTGTCATCTATTTTTTTTCGGTTCTTGCCATTATCATCATTAACATTTCGGAAGTGCCGCACTATTTGTGGCTGATTGTTACAGACGCTTTTGCTGCAAATCATTTTCATGGCGACCCATTGTTGGGGGGAGTAGTTGGCGGATTGATTGTAGCGGGGGTTCGCAGGGCTTCCTTCTCGAATGAGGCAGGAATTGGCACTGCCCCTATGGCCTTGGGTGCATCACAAAGTACGGAGCCAATTCGGGAAGGTCTTGTCTCCATGTTAAGCCCGGTAATTGACACCTTGATGATGTGCACACTTACTGCATTGGCGATTTTAGTAACAGGAGTGTGGGAAACATCAGGAGCAAATGGAGTGACACTCACGGCAATGGCTTTTCAATCTTCATTGCCCGGAATTGGTAAATACTTACTGCTGCTGTGTGCCTTTTTCTTTGCGATCACCTCGCTTTTTTCTTATTCCTATTATGGAAGTAAGGCGTTGTCATTTTTGATTGGAGCGAAGTCCAGCAAATACTACAATTACTTTTATTTGGTCACGATCATTTTCGGGGCTGTAGCATCCATGGCCGACATCATGAATATCATCGATATTGCCTATGCCCTTATGGCCATACCCACTATGGTTTCCGGATTTATCCTTGCTCCGAAAGTGCTGACGGAGGCAAAATCATATTTCAAAAGAATGAAAACGGGGGGAAATCTTTAGCTTGATAGACTCGCCTGATTGGTAGCAGACAAAGTAGTTGGATAGTCAAATAATCCTTGTTCTTTAATTGCTTCCACCACTTTGTGTGGAACAAATTTTTCCCAGCCAGGTTCGCCTTTTTTGATCATCGCCAGCACATTGTCGGATACTATATTGAGATTGGCCACGTTTGCATCATGGATGTCTTCGAGCTTATTATTGTCCATCAAATACCTAAACAGACTTTTCAAATTAGCGGGAAGGTCTGTTTCGAAATCCTTTAGTGTGAACAGCGAACCATCTTTGCGCAAGGCAGGATAAATATATAGTTTAATGTTGGTGCCAAACAACGAGGCAAAACACTCCAGTATTCCCCCCCCTATATTTTCGTAGGTCTTTTCATCAAATACTTTTTGCAGGGCGTATATGCCCATCACCATGCCGGTCTTTCTTCCTTTGGTAATTTTAGAGAGATAATCAACCAACCGATAGTACTCAAAGTAATTGGACACTAATACATTTTGCCCTAACGAGCAAATGACATCGGCACGATGCAAAAAATCGGTTTCATCGATTGCTCCGCCTGCACTTAGATCATTCAGGGTAAGCTCTGTCACGGTGATAATCTTGGCCCGATCTACATCCGCTTCGTTTTTAAAATGCCTGCGAGAGGTTAATAGCATATCTACATTCACGTGAGTTACCGGGCGAAATCTGCCGCGCAAAACCAGCACGTTTTTCTTGTATAGGTATTCACTGGGCTGCATAACTTCCCCGTTTGGCCCAAACATGGCGGCTTTGGTTAACCCATTTTTAACAAGCTTTAGCGCCATCAGCCGGTTGTCCACATGACCAAAATCAGGCCCATTGATTCTAAACATATCCACTTCCATCCTTCTGGTAGTGAGGCCGTCCAAGAGAGAGGAAATAATTTGCTCGCAATCTTTTAGAAACATACAGGCATGAAGTAGGTTTACGCCCACAATTCCTAACGACACCTGTTGCTGCAGCGGATCGTTGTCGTGCATCTTTACGTGGATCACGCAGTCGTTGGGTTCGGATTTTGGACTGAGCTGAAAACGCAATCCAATCCAGCCATGCCCTTGGTTGGTGCGATCAAAGTTGAGCACTTCTACCGTGTCTGCGAAAGCAAAAAAGCGGGTTTCTTCAACGCGGTGCGGAAGCCGCTCGGGCAGCAAAGGGTATTCGTGGGCGAGCATTCTCATCAGGCGATCCTCACATACATAACGGTCACCTATACCGTAAATAGCATCTGAAAACTTCATGTCGTAAGCGGACATTGTTTTAGCAATGGTGCCGGAGGCCCCGCCTACTTTAAAAAAATTAGCAGCCACTTCTTGCCCCGCGCCAATCTCAGCGAATGAACCGTAGATGGATCTGCTCAAATTTATCCTAAGTGCTTTCTCTTGGCTAGTTAATTTCTTTACCTCTTCCATCTTTTTTTAATCGACAGTAAATATCAACCTAATGAATACCATTTGCAACGTTTTTTTGTTGGTAAAGGTTTAACCCCTATTTTGCCAGACAATTTTTGGTGCTATGGCGAATAGAGGCAATTTTTCAGGTCGTATTGGTTTCATTTTAGCAGCAGCAGGTTCGGCCGTGGGCTTAGGTAATATCTGGCGCTTCCCTTACTTGGCCGGAACAAACGGAGGCGCAGGCTTTTTATTAATCTATCTCATCTGTATTTTCACCTTGTGCTTTCCCGTAATGGTAGGTGAGATCGCCATTGGACGTAGGGCTGGGTCGGATGCGTATGGCTCTTACCAAAAATTAGGCGGAGGTAAGTGGGGCTATCTAGGCTTGTTTGGAATTCTTGGAGGTATTTTTATTCTTTCTTTTTACAATGTAGTTGCTGGTTGGGCATTTGGCTATTTCTTAGAAATCAGTTTTGGAAATTTGTTAAGCGAAGGAAATTTTGCTGAATTTTTCGGAAACTATGTGAATGACATCGGCCCGTTGTTCTTTTTCTCGCTTTGCTTTATGGCACTCACAGCAGTCATTGTATCTCAAGGAATTGCCAAAGGAATTGAAGCGGCCAATAAAATTATGATGCCCACATTATATTTGATTTTGTTTGGGTTGATCATCTATAGCTTGACATTGCCAAACGCAATGGCTGGGGTCAAGTTTTACTTGATTCCGGATTTAAGCGAGATTACCTCAAGAACTATTTTTTACGCGCTGACGCAAGCATTTTTTTCTTTGTCTCTTGGGATGGGGGCAATGATCACTTACGGATCATACTTTGGTAAAGACAACAACATAGTCTCTTCCGCAGTCGTGATTTCAATTGCCGATACATCGGTAGCTTTTTTAGCAGGGCTAATGGTGTTTCCTTTGGTCTTTTCATTGGGCGCTGAGCCGGGCCAGGGGCCAAAACTTATTTTTGTAATCCTGACACAAGCATTTCAGAACATGGGCCCAATTGTCGGTAGAATTGTCGGTGGCCTTTTCTTTCTATTAATTTGTTTTGCTGCGCTCACATCAACGATTTCATTGCTAGAAGTTCCGGCTGCGTACTTGGTAGATCAGAAAAAATTGCCCCGCAAGCCAGTGGTGTGGGGAATCTCTGCCTTAATTTTTGTTCTTGGATTGCCGAGCCTTTTCAGCCAAGGTATTGTGCCCATATTGAATAAGTTGCCGATTCACAACTCACCCGATTTTCTATCTTTTGTATCTGACATGTGCGACATTAGCTTGACAATTGGCGCATGCCTGATGTGTTTCTTTATCCGAAATAAATGGAAGATGGAAAACTTCAATGCGGAGCTTGCGATTGGAAATTCCAGCTATGCGGGGTCGTTGGTGCAGAAGTATGTGAACTTTGCAATTATGTGGATATGCCCAATACTATTGAGCATATTGTCGCTACTGGTAATAACGGATAAGTTTTTCGGACTAGATCAATTCTTTGGATAGTGGCGAGCTTATCACTTGCTTACAAATTTTTCTTTCGCTTCAGTTCTCATCTCTTCCCACTCATCTGCAGCAGGTGGTTTACCTTTTGTGAAGACTTCATTTAACAACCACTTTACAATATCTTTATTAAACCCGAATTGTTTGGCCACATCCTCGCAAAAAGCAATCTCCTTTTTCTCTACCACATCATCGGCAAACACAATCAGCATCAAATCGTACAACACATTCATCTTGTCGTGGTGATTATCGGGCACATTGACAGTAAATTTCTCGTCAGAATCTAGGATCGTTTTTACCTGCCGATCTTTCAATCCATATCGTTTACCAATCTTGTAGATAACTGTTTCTTCCTTTTCGTGTACACGACCATCTGCCTTCGCTAAGGCAAGCAAATTCTTGATGTGGTCTTTTTTGTAAGAAAGATATTGGTTTTCAAAGAAGCCGATCATATAAAAAGTTGTTGAGTTAATAGTTCAAAGTTGAAAGTTTAAAACGAATCTTAAAATTACCTTTATCTAGTGAAATAGTCAACTATCAACAGCCAAAGGAAATATAAACTTTCAACTTTCAACTTTATTCAGCCCATTCCGCCACAAACAAGTTAGTATTGCGAGTTCCTCCATTGTTTCGGTTAGATGAAAAGATGATTTTCTTTCCATCTGGCGAAAACATGGGAAATGAATCAAATACGTTGTCGTACGAGATTTGTTCCAAACCAGTGCCATCCGTGTTGATCATGAAGAGGTTGAATTCAAACCCTCTCTTTCCTTTGTGATTGGAACTAAAGATGATTTTCTTTCCCGATGGATGATAAAAAGGCGCCCAATTTGCCTTTCCTAGTTGAGTGAGTTGTTTTAAATCAGAGCCGTCTACATTGCAGGTGAAAAGTTCCATTTGCGTGGGTGCCACCAAGCCTTGTTTCAGATAATCTAGGTATTCTTTTTTGGCTTCTTCAGTAGAAAAGCGTGAAGCACGAAATACAATTTTCTTTCCATCGGGCGAGAAAAATGCACCGCCATCGTAGCCAATTTCGGTTGTAATCTGCTTCACGTTTTTTCCGTTAATGTCCATCGTGTACAAATCCAAATCACCGTTGCGCGTAGAGGTGAAAACGATCTTGTCCCCTTTCGGGGAAACAGTGGCTTCTGCATCGTAGCCTGGCTGTTTGGTGAGTTGCTTGATCATCTTGCCATTCATGTCGGCCACAAAAATATCGTATGAATCATAGACCGGCCAAAGGTATTTGCCCCCAGGGGTGCGTTCTACATCTTTGGGGCATTCCTTTCCACCTAAGTGGGTAGAGGCATAAAGTATTGTCTTGTTTCCCGGAAGGAAAAAGGAGCAGGTTGTTCTCCCCTGTCCCGTGCTGATCAATGTTGGTTTCTTTTTGCCATCGCTTAAATCAAAACCCTCCGTAGGCATATAAAAAATCTGGTCGCAACTTAAACCCCATTCTTTGTTGTTCGATTGAAAGCTGACCATCTTGCTATCAAAGCTCCAGTAGGCTTCCGCGTTGTCTCCACCAAAAGTCAACTGTCGTAAATTCTCAAAATGTTTTTCCTCTGGATAGCGAAGTGAGTCAGTGGATGAATTTAATTTTCCCTTGCGCGATGTTGAAAAAGAGAAAAGAATGAAAAGCGATAGTAAAGCGAGGCCAGTAAGTAATTTGAATTTCATTGTTGGGTTATGATTTGTTTAGAATACTGGAGTTAGAGTACAGAATACGGAATTTAGAATACAGGAGTTAGTAGTTAGGAGAATTGTATATCGATTGTTTACGCTTTTGTCAACAGACCACTTGCAATTTAGAATACAGAATTTAGAATACAGAATTTAGAATACAGAATACAGGAG